>LQAE01000036.1_pt1 | contig 71132 bp, 70 predicted proteins | sample 1535771 | NCBI WGS metagenome assembly LQAE01 (sample SAMN04331582, study PRJNA305678) | bioreactor metagenome | isolation source: bioreactor_1 inoculated with Wadden Sea sediment 1st replicate of a... | place: Germany:Bremen
CTCAACCAAACTATATTAATCAGTTTTTTCAGCGGTTCCTAAAACTGGCAATAATTTCTACAACATTATCAACATGTTCCAGCCCCAGATCGGGAAAAATCGGTAGACATAGCACCTGCTCCGCCACCCGTGTCGCCGTGGGCAGGTTGGTGGGTTCCGCCCCGGACAAAGATTTGTACATGTTAAAGGAGGAAATCAGCGGATAAAAGTAGCGGCGGCACATGTAGTTGTTTGATTTGAGGCGTTCGTACAGATTGTTTCTTGTTCGGCCGTAGACGGAGGCATCCACGAAAATGGGGAAATAGGCGTGATTGTAGTCCACTTCCGGGCCGGAGGTGAGAAATGAGATGCCGTCTAAGCTGGATAGATGGGCCGTGTACCGGTCTGCAATGGCTATACGCTTTGCCAGGATCTCGTCCATGTATTGCAGCTGTAGCAGGCCCATGCCGGCCTGGAACTCGTTCATTTTGGCGTTTATTCCCGGGGCCACCACCGTTGTTTCACCGGCAAACCCGAAGTTTTTCAGATAGTTGATGCGCTGGTAGGTCCGCGCATCATGGCAGACGACGGCCCCGCCTTCAAAGGTGTTGAACGCTTTGGTGGCATGGAAGCTGAGCACGGACAGGTCACCGAAATCCGCCAGACTCCGGCCGGAAAGCTTGACCCCGAAAGCGTGAGCCGCGTCATAGATCAAGTGCAGGCCAAAGATGTCGGCAATCTCCTGGAGTTGGTCCGTTTTGCAGGGATGACCGTACACATGGACCGGCAGAATGCCCGTGGTTTTAGGGGTGATGGCGGATTCCACCTTTTCTGGGTCCAGGGTGCAGAATTCCGGCTCAATATCCACGAACACGGGCCTAATGTTGTTCCACCACAGGGCGTGCGTGGTGGCCACAAAACTGAAGGGTGTGGTGATCACCTCGCCCGTAACCCGCAGAACCTGAAGGGCGATGACTAAAGCCAGGGTGCCGTTGGCGCACAAGGCCACGTAGGGCACATTCAGGTACCTCGCTAGTCGGGCTTCCAGTTCTTTGTGAAAAGCCCCGGAATTGGTCAGCCATTTGCTGTCCCAGATCTCCTGCATAAAAGCGGTGACTTCGGGCAGGGGAGGAAGAAAGGGCTGGGTGACGGTGATGGGTTGTTTGGGTGTGAACATGAAAGTCTCAGGCTTGCTTTATTGTCGTTATCGGGGGTCCTGTGTATCGAGATGGTCGGTTAGGAGCTTGTTCAGGTATTGGCCGTAAGAAGTTTTACGTAACGGGTGGGCCAGGCTTTCGAGCTGTTCAGCCATGATGAAGCCTTTGCGGAAGGCGACTTCTTCGATGCAGCCGATTTTCAGACCCTGGCGTTTTTCAATTGTTTCAATGAAGTTGGCCGCCTCCAGCAAAGATTCGTGGGTGCCGGTATCCAGCCAGGCAAATCCGCGGCCCAGAAGCTTGACTTTGAGGTCTCCCCGATTCAGATAGACATTGTTCACTTCGGTGATTTCCAACTCACCCCTGACTGACGGTGTGATATCTTCGGCAATGGCAGTCACATCGTTGTCATAAAAATACAGACCGGGGATCGCATATCTTGACTTGGGGTGCTCCGGTTTTTCTTCGATACTCAGGACATTGTAGTATTTGTCAAAGGAAACAATGCCGTACCGCTGGGGATCTGTGACCTGGTAACCAAAGATGATGCCGCCTTTTTCGAGGCTAATGCATTCTTTCAGAATTGGGTAAAACCCGTGGCCATAAAATATGTTGTCGCCGAGGATCAGGCACACGGTGCTATTTTTGATGAAATGTTTACCAAGGATAAAGGCCTGGGCTAGGCCTTCGGGCCGGGGTTGAACTGAATAAGAGATGTCTATGCCTAAGTGGCTGCCGTCCTTGAACAGGGTCTGAAAATCAGGCAGGTGGTCCGGGGTGGAAATAATAAGGATCTCCCGGATACCGGCCAGCATCAGAAGCGACAAGGGGTAATAGATCATGGGCTTGTCGTATACGGGCAGTAGTTGTTTGTTCAAGAGTTGGGTTGCCGGGTATAGTCGGGTACCAGTGCCGCCGGCAAGGAGGATTGCTTTCATAGAAGATTAAGTTTCGATTTGAGTGATTTTTGGGCTTTGGGTTCTCCAAGCACCAGCCGGATATCGCCCGGGCAATTTCGGCATGGATTTCACCCAGTCACACAGGGTTTTCTGGTCGGCATGGGCCGAGTATCCGGACAGCCGGTGGATGGCGGCTTTGGCCGGGGTGCCTTTGGCCTGGTATCCCACAAAGAACAGGTCGTTTTTCGGGTCATACAGGCCGTGTTTCAGGCGGTTGACAATGCGGTCGTCCGTGTACATGCCGGATCCGGCGATAATGGCGGTTTGGCCGGAAAACGACATGGCATCCCTGAGCATGGGCAGGAGCAGGGCCTTGGTGTCGTGGGTGTAGATGATCTCACCGCAAAACCTGGCATCGATCAGGTATGAGTATGGGTGAGAAACAGAAAGTCGATCTCTGCCGGTGGTATCGGGAACCGGTCGAAAGGCACCTGCGGGTTATGGCCTTGGGCAATACCGCAGTCCACCAGGATATGGACGTCGCTACCGTGGTCCGGGTGAAACTGGACGAGGTGGCAGCAGTCGGTGATACAGGTTTCAGCACCCAAGAGGGTGATGGTGATGGCTTTTGATTGATTATTCATCAATTGTATCATCTGTCATGTACATCATCAGTACTAACGCTCATGAGAGGCGGGGATTTTTTGATCAGATGTCATCTACAGGGAAAGGGTCGCCTGCTTCTGCCTATAGATTGTCTTACCCGTTTGATTCCGGTACCATATTTTCAATTATTCCCTCTTCATTGAAAATGGTTCATAGGATTTTGGATATTGGGTTTCCGGTGTTTTCGGCAAGCCCCAGGCGATGGCGGTCCTGGTATGTACCGTTTTGGACGCGGCGGCACCAGCCCCGGTTCTGCAAATACCAGGCCACGGTTTTGTGGATGCCGGTGTCAAAGGTTTCTTCCGGTGACCAGCCCAGTTCGGCCTGGATTTTGGCGACATCGACGGCGTAGCGAAAGTCATGGCCGGGGCGGTCCGGGACGTGGGATATCAGTTCGGCATGGGGGGCTTGGTCTGGAAACTGTTCGTCCAGGATCCGGCACAGGGTATGGACCACCTCGAGGTTGGTTTTTTCGCTGCATGCACCGATGTTGTAGGTGTTCCCCGGTATACCGTGGGTCAACACCCGGCAAAGCGCCTTGACATGGTCGTCCACATAAAGCCAGTCCCGGATGTTTCGACCGTTGCCGTAGACCTGGAGGGACTTGCCCTCCAGGGCGTTCAGAATCATTAGGGGGATCATTTTTTCCGGGAACTGGTATGGGCCGTAATTGTTGGAGCAGTGGGTGACCAGCACGGGCAGGCCGTAGGTGCGGTGCCAGGCCCGGACCAGATGATCGCTGGATGCTTTGCTGGCGGAATAGGGCGAGCTGGGGGCGTACGGGGTCTGTTCCGTGAAAAAACTGCCGGATTCGGCCAGGTCCCCAAAGACTTCGTCCGTGGACACGTGCAGAAATCGGAATGATTTTCTGGCTGGGGTATCCAAGGACTGATAATGGCGGCGGGCCGCCTCCAGCAGGGTATAGGTGCCGGTGACGTTGGTTTGGATGAATGCTGCCGGGCCGTCAATGGAGCGGTCCACGTGGGATTCCGCAGCCAGGTGCAGGACAGCATGGGGGCGGTACCGGTCAAAACACCGGGTCACTTCGGCGGCATCGCAGATATCCGTCTGTTCAAAGAAGTAGCGGGGGCTTTCGGACACCGGGGCCAGGGATTCCAGGTTGCCGGCATAGGTCAGCTTGTCCAGGTTCACCACATGGTGCGGGGTGTGGGTGGTGAGATGGCGGACAAGGGCCGATCCGATGAAGCCGGCCCCGCCGGTGATGAGCAGCGTCATGGGGCGGTGAGTGTCAGGTGCTTGGTATGGGGTTTTGGGCATAGCTCCGCTCTGTCGGTTACAAAGGAGACGGCTTTGTAATCAATCTGGATTAAGAGATGGTTTGTATTTCCGGCTACTTTTCCCAGATCAGCAGATGGGGTCTGGAAGCCAGGTCTTTTTGAAAGGTTTCGAATTCGGACCGGGTCAGGACCAGATGCCGGATTTTTCGGTTGATATAGCGCTCGGTTTTTTTGGTCAAATCGTGCAGGTGATAGTTGTCTATGTCTCCCACCAACAGCAGGTCGATGATGCCGGTGTCTTTGCCCGAGGCATAATCATCCAGCAGATAAGCCTGTTCCAGGTTTCCAAGCCGGCAGACGATGCTGTCGATGACCTGGTCCACGCCCAGCACTTTTTTGGCCATGGACCCCAGTTCCGGGAACAGCGGATGTTTTGCGTTGGCTTTGTACCATATTTTTCTGCCCTGTTTTTCGGCTGTGATCAGGTCGCTGCCGGACAAATGGGTCAGTTCCGACCGCACGGCATTGGACGACACACTAAACTCTTTGGACAGCTGGCGCAGATACGCCCGGGAATCCGGTTGGTAAAAAAACGCAGCAGCAGCTTGATTTTCAGCTTTGACTGGATAATGCCGGAAAAAAGGGAGTTGTTCATCAATTCCAAATCCTGTTATGTTCAATAAAATTGCTCATAACAGGTGATGTTTTTTTGTCAATCATTATTTTTTGACGTTCAATATCGGTTACCGGCATATTCCACATCAATCAGAACCTTGACCAGTTGGATCTGAGGGTTGTATATTGCCTTGAAAATGTAAATGCCAATGGCCAGGACCCTCATCAAAGAATCAAAGAGAGGATTTGTGTATAAGGGCAAAAAAATCGGCGTGGTGGTACCGGCCTACAATGAGGGGTCGCAGATCGCGGGGTGATCGGAACCATGCCGGATTTTGTGGATGCGGTGGTGGTCGTCGATGATGCCAGTACCGATAATACGGTCCGGGTGGTAGAAGAATGCCGGCAGGGCAGGGGGGATCTGTTTTTGATCGAACATGAGACAAACCAGGGGTGCGGCGGGGCCGTGATCACCGGGTATGCCTGGGCCATGGAACGGGATTTTGACGTGGTCGTCCGCATGGACGGGGACGGGCAGATGAATCCGAAAGACCTGGATTCCCTGATCGAACCCGTGGTAACGGGGGCGGCGGATTTTGCCAAAGGGAACCGGTTTTTTTCCGGCAAAGCCTATGAAGTAATGCCCAAACTGCGGTTTCTGGGCACGGCGTTTCTGTCGCTGCTCACCAAGATTGTTTCCGGGTACTGGCATCTGTCCGATTTTCAGTCCGGGTATGTGGCTATCAGCCGAAAGGCCCTGGAAACCGTGGACTGGCAGCAGATGTATAAGAAATATGGGCAGCCCAATGATCAGCTGATTCTATTGAATGTGTATAATTTCCGGGTCCAGGATATACCGGTGGACCCGGTATACCATGTGGGGGAAGTTTCCGGCATCAAGATCAAAAAGGTGATTTTCACCCTGGGATGGCTTTTGATGAAGCGGTTTTTCTGGCGGCTCAAGGAAAAATACATTATCCGGGATTTTCACCCCCTTGTATTTTTTTATGCCATGGGACTGACCCTGGGCGGGTTTTCATTTCTGTTGTTTCTGAGGGTATTCTACATCTGGGGTGTCGGCGGCAATATCCCCACCATTAATGCGTTTGCCGCGTTTTCGTCCTTTATTGCCTCGGCCCAGTTTACGTTGTTTGCCATGTGGTTTGATATGGAGGCGAACAAGCATCTGCGGCCGGATGGGGAGTAGGGAATATTATCCGGCCGAATCTTTCAGGTCAAGTGTTGTTTTTGATATGTTTCTTGACTTTTCAAGCGTTTAGCACTACAAACAGAAGTTTGATATTGATGACAGACGACCAGATTCGGAGGACGAATGGATTATAAAAAAACGCTCAACCTGCCTTCAACAAAATTTGCCATGAAGGCCAATCTGCCCCAGCGGGAACCGGAACAGCTCAAACAATGGGATGACAAAAAGATCTATGACAAACTGCGGGAACAGGCCAAAGACCGGCCTTTGTTCATACTCCATGACGGTCCTCCGTATGCCAACGGCCATCTTCACATGGGCCATGCCATTAACAAAATTTTAAAGGATATCATTGTGAGGTCCCGGCAGATGGCGGGATTCAACGCCCCGTATGTGCCAGGATGGGACTGCCACGGGCTGCCCATCGAACACAATGTGGACAAGCAGCTGGGGGCCAAAAAAAAGGAGCTGACCCCGGTGGAAGTCCGGCAGGCGTGCCGGGCCTATGCAGCCAATTTTGTGGATATTCAGAAAGAAGAGTTCAAGCGGTTCGGCGTGGCCGGGCAGTGGGAAACCCCGTATTTGACCATGAATTCCGCGTATGAGGCCAGAATCGCCAGGGAATGCGGCGAATTTGCCCTGGCAGGGGACATGTTTCTGGGCAAAAAACCGATCTACTGGTGCTGTTCTTGCCAGACCGCCCTGGCGGAAGCGGAGATCGAATACCATGATCATACCTCGCCCTCCGTTTATGTCAAATTTCCGTTTAAGGACGATCTGTCGGACCTGATTCCGGATGCAGGCGATTCACCGGTGTCCATGGTGATCTGGACCACCACGCCCTGGACCATTCCCGCCAACTTAGGCATCTGCATTCATCCCCAGTTCAGGTATGCCGCAGTGAAAACAAAAGAACACGGAATATTGATCGTGGCCAAAGAGCTGGTGGGCAGGGTGATGCAGACACTGGACATCGAGGATTTTCAGGTGATGGCGGAACTCAATGCCCCGGATCTTGAAAAAAGAAAATGCCTGCACCCCATTTACGGGACCGATTCCCTGGTCATTCTGGGAGACCATGTCACTCTGGAAGCTGGAACCGGTTGTGTTCATACAGCTCCGGGCCACGGAGCCGACGACCATGTGGTGGGAAAAAAATACGGGCTGGACTGCTATTCTCCGGTGGAAGACAACGGGGTGTTTTCTCCCGATGTCCCGCTGTTTGGCGGGGAGTTTATTTTTAAGGCCAATACGCACATCAATGCAGTGCTGGATGAAAAAGGGGCCTTGCTGAAAAACGACAGCCTGTCTCATTCCTACCCGCATTGCTGGCGGTGCAAAAATCCGGTGATCTACCGGGCCACGCCCCAGTGGTTCATCTCCATGGACAAGCTGGGACTGCGGAAAAAAACCCTGGAACAGATTAACCATGTGCAGTGGGTGCCGTCCTGGGGGAAAGAACGCATCTATGCCATGATCGAGAACCGGCCGGACTGGTGCCTGTCCCGGCAGCGTTCCTGGGGGGTGCCTATCCCGGTGTTTCATTGTCAGGACTGCAAAGAGGTCTACGTGACCCGGGAATCCGTGGACAAGATCCATCAACTATTTCTGGAGCATTCCTCTGACATCTGGTTTGAAAAGGAAGCGGCCGATCTCATGCCGGAAAATGCCATGTGCGCCAAATGCGGCAGCAAAGACTTCACCAAGGACCATAACATTCTGGATGTGTGGTTCGACTCCGGGGTCAGCCATGCGGCCGTACTCACGGAATTTCCCGGTTTGAGACGACCGGCCGACATGTACCTGGAAGGCTCGGACCAGCACCGGGGCTGGTTTCATTCCTCTTTGCTGACGGCTGTGGGCCGGACCGGCCAGGCTCCCTACAAGACGGTGCTCACCCATGGATTTGTGGTGGATGAAGCCGGCCATAAAATGTCCAAATCCGTGGGCAATGTGGTGGCGCCGGAATCGGTGATCAAGCAGTATGGCGCCGATGTGCTGAGATTGTGGGCGGCATCCGCCGACTACCGGGGAGATGTAAGCATCTCCAGCAATATCATCAAGCAGCTGTCTGATGCCTACCGCCGGATCCGCAACACCTGCCGGTTCATGCTGGGCAATTTCACGGATTTTGATATGGTGAACGATGCCAGGCCGATTTCTAAGATGGGGGAACTGGACCGGTTCATTCTGCACCGGCTGTATCAGATGACGAAAAAAGCGGTGAACGCTTATGATATCTATGAATTTCACACCATCTACCATGCGCTGCATAATTTCTGTGTGGTGGATTTGTCCGCATTCTACCTGGATATCATCAAGGACCGGCTTTATACGTCTCCGCCGGCAAGCCCGGATCGAAGGGATGCCCAGACGGTCATGGCTGTCATTCTGGACACCCTGGTGAAAATCATGGCCCCGGTGCTGCCGTTTACTGCGGAAGAAATCTATGATCACATGCCGCCGGGCAAAGACAGAAAAGAAAGCGTACACATGGAAGCCATGGCAAAGGCGGATCCCCAGTGGCAGGACAAGGATCTGGCTTATAAATGGACCCGGATTCTGGCATTGAGATCCGAGGTGACCAAAGCTCTGGAAGAAGCTCGGAAAAACAAGCTGATCGGCCATCCTTTGGATGCGGATGTGGCGATCAAACTGCCGGAAACGGATATAAAAGAAGTTGTTCAAAATCTGGACATGCCGTTGTCTGATGTTTTTATCGTGTCATCCGCCGGACTGACCGAGATGTCCGGGGAGGGCGCATACCAGAGCAAAGAGATCCCGGGCCTGGAAATTACGGTCAACAAAGCGTCCGGGGAGAAATGCGAGCGTTGCTGGCGGTACAGCCAAACCATCGGGCAGAACACCCGATTCCCCACGGCGTGTGACCGATGTACGTCCGCCCTGGATCAGATCCTTTAAAACGGTGTTGTGGGTAAAAAACAACTCATACGCCTGATTCTGGTAAGCGGGATTGTAGTCCTGGCTGACCAGGTCACCAAAAAGATCATCATGTCATCCCTGGCAGTACATGACGTCATCAAGGTGATCCCCGGTTTTTCAATATCACCCATGTGCTGAACCCGGGTGGGGCGTTTGGTTTTTTGCCACCCAATCGGATATGGTGCGCAAACTGGTGTTCCTGGTGTTGTCATCGGCTGTGGCCCTGTTTATCCTGTGGTTTTACAGCCGGGTGGCCAGAACCCATGTATTTCTGTCCTGGGGCCTGGCATTGATTTTCGGTGGAGCCATAGGCAACCTCATCGATCGGTTCCTGTACGGGCATGTGGTGGATTTTCTGGACTTTTACATCGGAATGGCCCACTGGCCGGCCTTTAATGTGGCGGATACCGCCATCAGTGTCGGCATGGCCATTCTGATCTATCACGTAATGTTTAAAAAAATGCCGGAGGTATAACCCATTGCATCCGATTCTGATCCATTTTCATGGCGTTACCCTGTATACCTATGGGTTGTTCCTGGCATTGGGATTTCTGGCCGCTGTCTGGTTCACCAATCGGAACGCCCGGTTTTGCGGCATCAAATCCGGTGATATTTCCGATCTGTTTTTGTGATCCTGATCTCGGGCATTATCGGCGGCCGGCTGTTGTATGTGATTATCAATTTTGAAGTTTTCAAGGCGAGTCCGCTGGATGTTTTCAAGATCTGGAACGGGGGCCTGGTTTTTTCGGGGGGTTCATCAGTGCGGTGGCGGCATCCCTCATCACCCTGAAAATCAAACACCTGCCGTTTCTCAAAACCGCGGATGCCATTGCACCCGGAGCGGCTCTGGGACACGGTATCGGCCGTCTGGGCTGTTTTTTTGCCGGATGCTGCTACGGCCGGCAGTGTGAACTGCCGTTTGCTGTTCAGTTTTCTGATCCTCACAGTCTGGCGCCGCTGCATGTGCCGCTGCATCCCACCCAGATTTATATGGTTTTTGCCAACCTGGTACTGTTTTTCATCCTAGTGTTTCTTCAGCGCCGCAAACGGTTTCACGGGATGATTTTTTTAAGTTATATTATTTTATATTCGGTGTTCCGGTTCATCATTGAATTTTTCCGGGGAGATTTCCGGGGGGATTTTTTCTTTGACTTTCTGTCTGTGTCTCAGGGAATCGGGATACTGGCCGTTCTCATCGCTGTCATTGTGATGGTGAAACTGGCCCTGTCCACCCATGCCGACCGTTAAACATACCGGCCTGACCCAATGGCTGGGCAAATCCGGCAATTCGGTTCCTGGATTTGTGTTGTGTGCAGGGGAAGACTATTTGGTTCAAAAAGCGGTGGATCAGATCAACACCCGTATCATGGAAACCGCCCCATCCGGATGTCTTCTGGAATCCCTGGACGGGCGGATGACTGCTATGGGGGATGTGATCGAACAGGTGAATACCTTTTCATTTTTCGGAGGCAAACTGGTGCTGGTGAGGCATTCTCCGATGTTTGCCGTCAGGGTCGGGGCAGGGGAAATTTCCTATTCGGAAAAAGACCTGGCCCGGTTATCGGAAATGGTTGAAAGCGGTTTACCGGACGGACATTTTTTGGTGATGACCACCGGATCACTGGACCGGCGCAGGAAAATTGTCAAAACTCTGGAAAAACCGGTCTGATCGTCGACTGCACTGTGCCCCAGGGATCCAGAAAAGCGGATCTGGATGATCAGCGGCAGATCCTTCAGGACATGGCAAAATCGATTCTGGCAAAGTCCGGAAAAACCATGGATTCAGCCGCTTTTTCCGAGCTGACGGATCGCACCGGTTTCAATCCATCCCTGGTTGCCCAGAATATAGACAAATTACTGGCGTATACAGGAAGCCGCACAGCCATCACCCGGGCCGATGTGACGGCCATTATCCAGCGGGATAAAAAAGACCCGATTTTCAGCCTCACCAATGCGTTGATGGAAAAAAATTTCAGTCAGTCCCTGTTTTATCTGACTTCTCTGCGCAAAGATGGGTTTCATCCGCTGCAGATACTAAAATCTTTTGAAAACATTGTGCGCCGCATGCTTCTGTTCAAGGCGTTTTCATCGGAATTTTTGGAAAATCATCCGAACATTCGGATGGAGCGGATGAATTTCAATGGGTTCAAACAGCAGGTTATGCCGGCCGTCATCGCCCATGATCAGGCCCTGTTGGATCAGGCGGCACAGGGTCGGACAGAAAAAACAGCCAAAGAATCGATCAGAGACCTGATGCTCGCCCCCAATCCCAACAGCCCGTATCCCGTGTTTCAGACCTTTGAAAAATCGGCCCGGTTTTCACTGAAGGAGCTGTGCCGGGGCTTGATTTCTCTGAGTGATCTTGATTTTGCCTTGAAATCGTCATCCGCCAGTGCCGACATAGGTATTGAAATGTTTGTGATGACGTTCTGCCGAAAAGGAGACCCTGAGCATGCTGCGTAAAACCAAAATCATCGCCACCATTTCCACCCTGAACGGTTCAAAAGAATTCATCAAAGGGCTTTATCTGGCCGGGATGAACGTGGTCCGGCTTAACACGGCCCATATGACTCATGCAGATGCGATGATGGTGGTGGAAAACACCCGGGCCGTGTCCGAAAAAATCGGGATTCTTTTGGATACCAAAGGGCCGGAGATCCGCACCTGTGATGCAAAAGACCCCTTGACGGTCCGGCACGGAGAATCTATCCGGATCAAAGGGGATCCCAGCGGGATTTCCAGGGAGGATATCATTTATGTGTCCCATAAAGGGTTTGTCAAGGATGTGCCCATCGGCAGTTCGGTTCTGATTGATGACGGCACCGTGGCTCTGGCGGTCATGGATCAGCAGGATGATTTTCTGGTGTGTCATGTGGAAAACGACGGGGTGATCCATCCCCGCAAAAGCGTGAACATCCCGTCAGTCCATGTGAAGCTGCCGGCCTTGAGTGAAAAGGACAAAGGGTTCATTGAATTTGCTGCAGACCAGCACCTGGATTTCATTGCCCATTCGTTTGTTCGCAACAAGGAAGATGTGCTGGCTGTGCAGGCGATTCTGGACAAGAAAAAATCTACTATAAAAATCATTGCTAAAATTGAAAACAGTGAAGGGGTGGAACATATTGATGAGATCCTGGGTTACGCCTATGGTGTGATGATCGCCAGGGGGGATCTGGCCGTGGAAATCCCCACGGAAAAGATTCCGCTGATTCAGAAAAAGATTGTCACCAAATGTATCGAGCGCCGGAGTCCCGTGATCGTGGCCACCCAGATGCTTCATTCCATGATCGATTCCCCCAGGCCCACCCGGGCGGAAGTGTCGGATGTGGCCAACGCTTGTCTGGACAGGACCGACGCCCTGATGCTGTCCGGAGAGACCGCCAGCGGCAAATACCCGGAACTGGCCGTGAGAATCATGGCCAAAATCGCCAGAGAAGTGGAAACCAGTTTAAGCAGCTTTATCAATACGCCGTATACGTCAAAGAAAAAAGTGACGGCTTATCTGGCCAAGGCAGCGGTCAAGGCGGCGTTACGGTTGAACACCAAAGCCATTGTGGCCGACTCCCTGACCGGGAGCACTATTCTGGAACTGGCTGCCTACCGGGGGGACAATCCCATTTTTGCCCAGGTGTATGACAAACGGGTGATGCGGCAGTTGTCGCTGTCGTTCGGGGTGTCGGCCGATTACATTCCTATGAGTGCGGGATCCATGGAATCCTTGAAGCTGTCCATCTGCCGGCTGCTGGAAGAAAAAAAACTGGCAGATGATTCTTTGATCATCGTTCTGGCCGGGAGTTTCGGACCGGCTCATGGCGCATCGTTCATTGAAATCGCCTCGGCCGGCATGTTTAAGCTGAAATGCGTTACGATGTAAGCGGTTGAGTTGTAGGCGGTTGGAAAAGTTCCTCGGCTTTGTAGGAACTTCTCACAAACGGTCCGGACGCCACTTTTTTGAACCCCATGTCCCGGGCCAGGGCTGCCAATTCCTCAAACTCCTGCGGCGGATAAAATTTTTGTACTGGCAAGTGGTTTCGGGTAGGCTGGAGATACTGGCCGATTGTGAGCATATCGCACCCGTGATCCGCCAGGTCCCGAAGGGTCTGCTTAACCTGTGCCCGGGTTTCTCCAAGTCCCACCATGATGCCGGATTTGGCGGGCATGTCCGGGTTCAGGAGTTTGACGTTTCTTAACAGGTCCAAAGACCTCTGATAGACGGCTTCCGGTCTTGCTTGTACGTACAAATCATCCACGGTTTCAATGTTGTGGTTGATCACATCCGGGCCGGCAGCCATCACGGTTTTCAGGGCATGGACATCTCCTTGAAAATCCGGTATCAGTACTTCCACCCGGACGGTCTGACCGGCATCCTCACCAGTCAGCCTGATCGCCTGGATTACGGCGGCAAAATGACCGGCGCCTCCGTCCGGCAGGTCGTCCCGGGTCACAGAGGTCACCACCACATATTGGAGGCCTAAGTCCCGTGCCGTTTTTGCCACCCGAACGGGTTCGTTCGGATCCACAGGCAGGGGAGGGCGGGCCGTGATATTGCAGAACCGGCAGTGCCGGGTGCACTGGTCCCCCAAAATCATGAACGTGGCCGTATTCTTTGAAAAGCATTCAAACATGTTGGGGCAGTTGGCTTCCTGGCAGACTGTGTGCAGTTTGGCGCCGGACAGCAACCGGGTCACCCGGGTATAATCCCCGCCTCTGGGAAGATGTTTTTTCAGCCAGGCCGGCTTTCCTTTTCGGATCGCTGTGTCATGCATGAACAGACTCCTTGTGTTTGACCGGATGATAATGAAACCATTGACAGAAATAGGAGATCAGCGTTTCCTTGATCGTCTCCATGGGAAGCAGGGGATCAGACAATCCCCGGTCTTCCAGTTCCTGTTTCAGGGATGTCATGGAGATCCCGGACATGCCGCAGGGGTTGATCCAGGAAAACGGGGTCAGGTCCATAGACACGTTCAGGGCCAGCCCGTGGATGCTGATGCCGTGTTTGATGGACAATCCCACGGACCCGATTTTTTCGATCCTTTCCACATGCCGTGATTTCGAGGGTCCCGGTGAATGGACACCCCGAAATCCTTTGCTGTTTGTCCCATGATTTCTTCCAGGCCGTACACAAAATCCCTAACCCCGATTTTGGCTTGTTCCAGGTCCACCACCGGATACAGCACTGCCTGGCCTGGCCCGTGACAGGTGATATTGCCGCCCCTGTCCGTCTGAACCAGGGCCACGCCCCGTTCCTTGAGAAATGCTTCGGACACGGTCAGGTTTTCTTTTCCCCCGTTTCTGCCGAACGTGAACACAAAAGGGTGCTGGACAAAAAAGATTTTGTCTGGCCGGGTCCGGTCTTCAATTTTTTCCCGGCGGGCGGTTTCCTGAAAATTCAAAGCCCTGGTGTATTCCAGGAGACCTAAATCCTGGAATACACCGGCACGGGATCTGGAGTTTATCCTCTGAGGCATGGTTTTCTGGCGGCGGCCACTTCATCCAGCCGGGTCACCTTGGGCAGCCCCGGGGCCCGGGTCAGCTTTTCCGGATCGGTTTCCGCTTCCCTGGCAATGGCTTTGACTGCTTCGATGAACTGGTCGATATCCTCTTTGGATTCGGTTTCCGTGGGTTCCACCATAAAGGCGCCTTCCACCACCAGCGGGAAATAGACGGTGGGCGGATGGAATCCATAATCCAGCAGCCGTTTTGCCATATCCATGGTGGTGATATGATATTCCTGCTGTCTGGCATCGTTGAACACGCATTCATGCATACAGGGCCGGTCATACGGCAGATTCAGGGTGCCTTTGAGGGATTCCTTGATATAGTTGGCATTGAGCACGGCTAGACGGGATGCGTCCAGCAGCCCCTGGGCCCCCATGGTCAGAATATAGGCATAGGCTTTCACCATAACCCCGAAATGTCCGTAAAAGCTGTGAAGCCGTCCGATGGTATCCGGGCAGTCAGTCACGAATTTGAATGTATCCAGTTCTTTTTCCACCCGGGGGACGGGCAGAAACGGCATTAGTTCTTTGGTCACGGCCACCGGGCCGGAACCCGGGCCGCCGCCGCCGTGGGGGGTGGAAAAGGTTTTGTGCAGATTCAGGTGAAGCACGTCGATGCCCACCTTGCCGGGCTTGACCACGCCCATGATGGCGTTCATGTTGGCGCCGTCGCCATAGACCAGACCGCCCTTGGCATGAACAATTTCGCAGATTTCCTTGATGTTTTCTTCAAACAGCCCCAAGGTATTGGGGTTGGTGATCATGATACCGGCGGTTTCTTCATCCATGATGGCTGCCACGGCTTCTGGTTCCAGGATTCCTTTGGGGCCGGATTTGAGATTGATGCTCTTGTATCCGCACAGGGTGGCGGATGCCGGATTCGTGCCGTGAGCCGTATCCGGAACGATGATTTTGGAGCGTTGTCTGCCCTGTTTGGCATGATAGGCATGGATAATCAGCATGCCGGTGAGTTCGCCGTGTGCTCCGGCGGCCGGCTGAAGGGTGACGGCATCAAATCCCGTGATTTCCGCCAGATACCGCTCCAGCTCATACATGAGCCGCAGGGCACCCTGGGAACAGTCGTCACCGGCCAGGGGGTGGGCTCCGGCAAATCCCTGGCGGGCCGCCTGGACTTCATTGGTTTTGGGGTTGTATTTCATGGTGCAGGATCCCAGGGGGTACATGCCGGAGTCCACACCGAAGTTCCATTGGGACAGCCGGGTGTAATGCCTCACTACATCCAGTTCGGACAACTGGGGCAGGTCCGGGGCATCCCCGGTCAGGGTCGGATCCAGAGAAACCCGTTCCACATCCGCTTTGGGCAGGGAAATGGCGCATCTGCCTTCCCGGCTTTTGTCCCATACATTGGGTTCATTGAATATCAGTCCTTTGGTGCCTGGCCGTTGGCTCATCATGCCACCTCCTTTGCCAGCTGATCCATCTGCTGTTTCGACACTTTTTCCGTGGCGCAGAACAGGTAATGGTCGGTAAATTCTGGATAATACGTTGCCAGATCCAGGCCGGCAAACAGGCAGTGCCGGTTGATCAGGTCAGTCCGTTTCTGTTTGAAATTTTTAGGCGCTTTCATCACAAACTCGTTGAAAAAAGGCTGATCAAACACCGGTTCGAACCCCGCACCCGTGAGAGCGGACCTCAGGTATACTGCTTTGTCATGGTTGAGCTGAGCGATCTCCCGGATCCCGATCTTGCCGATGGTGGACAGGTACATGGCTGCGGTCATGGCATTGAGTCCGTTGTTGGAGCAGATGTTGGACGAGGCTTTCTCCCGGCGGATGTGCTGTTCTCTGGTGGACAGGGTAAGCACGTATCCGTCCTGGCCGTTGGTGTCTTTGGTCCGGCCCACGAGACGTCCGGGCAGGTCCCGCATGAGTTTGGATGTGCCGGCCAAAAGTCCTAAGCCCGGGCCGCCAAAGGATTTGGATATTCCCAGACTCTGGCCTTCGCCGGCCACCAGGTCGGCACCGAACGACCCGGGGTTTTTCAAAAGTCCCCAGGCCAGGGCTTCGGTAAACGAGGTGATGAACAGGATTTTTTTGTCATCCGCGATTTTTCTGAACGCGGCCAGATCTTCGATGTGTCCGAAAAAGTTAGGGGACTGAACGGCAAGTCCGGCGATGCCGTCCATGGCTTCCAAAGCAGCGATATCGGTTACACCGTCTTTGGTGTGGGGGATCAGCACCATTTCATACCCGGTGGGTTTGAGATAGGTGTCGATGATCTGCCGGTGACTGGGGTGTACCAGGTCGGATACGGCGATCTTATCGGCATTCCGGTTCTTGCGCAACGCGATCAAAGCGCATTCCGCCAGAGCCGTGCCGCAGTCGTAATGGGAGGCCGTGGCAATATCCATGCCCAAAAGATCCGTGATCATGGTTTGGAATTCGTAAATACCCTGAAGGGTTCCCTGGCTGACTTCCGGCTGGTAGGGGGTGTAGGCTGTGGCAAATTCCGAACGGGACACCAGGTAGGGAATGATGGCCGGAATATGATGATCGTAATTACCGGCCCCGATAAGACAGGTGTAGCCTTTGCAGGCGATGTTTTCCGAAGCAAGCTTTTCCATGTGGTCGTTGAGTTCCCACTCGCTCATGGGCTCCGGCAGGTTCAGGCCGTCTTTGACTTTGACGGCATCCGGAATGGTTTTGAACAGGTCATCCAGAGAGCTGCATCCGGCAACGGTCAGCATCTTCTGAATATCTTCCTGTGTGTGAGGCAGATAACGCATGACATCTATCCTTTCAGCATTTCAAAGTATGCGGCTTTGTCCATCAACGCATCCATTTCAGACAGATCAGATGGTTTGACCTTGATGATCCATCCGCTCTGATAGCAATCCTCGTTGACTTTTTCAGGCGCGTCTTCCAGGTCTTGGTTAACCGCTACGATTTCACCGGAAATTGGCATGTACATTTCCGATACCGCCTTGACCGATTCCACGGATCCGAACTCCTCTTCAGCGGAAAAAGAATCCCCTTCCTGGGGCATTTCCACAAACACGATTTCTCCAAGCTGGTCCTGGGCATAGTCGTTGATCCCGATGGTGACGGTATCCCCTTCTGCTTTGGCCCATTCGTGGTCTTTGGTGTATTTGACGTCTTCAGGTAAATTCAGTTCACTGATGTCTTTCATAGCAGCCTCCTTTTTGATTTAAATAAAATTGCTGATTTTTTTTCTGGCGGTTCTGTCCGGCCGGATGTCACTGACAATGGTCACCCCGATGGAACGCTTGCCTTCTTTGAGGGTCAGTTTTGTGCCCGGTTTCAGTGGTTTTGAGACCATGATAAACCCGCAGGCGATGCCTTTGATTTTGATGTTGTCCGGCAGGTCCGGGGTGTTGATGCTTACAATTTTGCCATCATGCCAGGTGATGCCCATATCCGTGGCGCAGGTGAGCACATGCCCGATCTGAGTGCCGGTTTCGTCAACCACGCCGGTGGCTTCCCCGGCGGCCACTTTTCTCAGACTGTCTCCCGCAAAAGGGAACACATACACGTCATCTTTTTCAGGGGCCAGGGCACTGGCTCCCAGGAACTCTTTGGTGAATCCGGATCTGTCCGCATTATAGGGCAGGGCGAAATCCCAGGGATGGTTCATGAATTTGAAATGGCCGATATCCTGGTGGGACAGGGGCAGGCAGGCCCCGGCCCGCAGGGAGTCCCGGGCACCCAGGCCGCAGGCGGTGATCCCGAACGATTCACCGGCCGCCAGAATTTCTTTCCACAGGTCCACAATGGCATCCGGGACAATGAAAATTTCAAACCCGAACTCTCCGGTGTATCCGGACCGGGACAGGAGCAGGGGAGTGCCGTTTTGCAGTTTTACCCTGTCTGCATCCGGGTGGTTCGGATCAAAATGACCCTTAAAGGAAAAATAGGGCATTTCGGCAAACACCTGATCCGGAGACTGGATCAGCTTTGACAGAATGCGGGCCGCATTGACACCCTGGATGTCCATTTTGGCCACTTTGTCTGTCAGGTCCGCGACCGCAACATCCCGGTCCTTTTTCCAGTCTAACAGATGCCGGGCGATAGCCCCGCCCATGCCGGCATTGACGCAGACCATGAAATCGGTATCCGAGCACTTGTACACGATGGCATCATCCAGGCAGTGGCCTTTTTCATTTAAGAATGCACCGTACACACACCGGCCCGTCGTCAGAGACGTCAGGTTTCTTGTAAAACAGCAATTGAGGAGTGTGAACGCTTCCGGGCCCTGAACACTGACACAGGCCATGTGGCTGGTATCGAATATACCGGCGGACTTGAGCACACCCAAGTGTTCGTTTTTGACTCCGGTGTCATACCACAGCGGCATGTCATATCCGCCGAAATCCGCCATGTTTGCACCGACATCCAGGTGCCACGGGTGCAATGGTGTGGTTTTTAAACTATTCATAACAATGCCCTTTGAAAGTAAAGATTAAAAAATATAGGGAACCTTTAAATTATATGATTTATATACAACAAAAGTTTCCACGGACCGGACACCTTGGATTTTGGCAATTTCCTCGGTGTAAAATTCCAACAGTCCGAACCCTTTTTTAAACAGAACCATGATCAGCAGATCAAACCGCCCGGTGACTACATTGGTGTGGATAACTCCTTTCAGCCGGCTGATCTCACGGCCTTTTTCCACCAGATCCATCTCCGACAGTTTGATGCCGATGATGACCACTCGGTGGCCGGGAAGCATGGCCGGATCCACCAGGCCGCAGATTTCCAGCACGCCTTCCTCCTGCAGTTTGTTCACTCTGGACCGGACCGTATTCTCCGTAATGGCAAGTTTGTCTGCAATTCTCTTAAAGGATTTCTTTCCCTGTTTCAGCTCTTTGATGATATCGATGTTAGTTTGATCTATTTTCATTCCGCCTCTATATGATTCTGGAAAATTGAGGAAAAACACTAATTTTTTTTAATATCTTGATATTTAGACCAGGTTAATGATAATGTCAAATAATTTTTAAAAAATTTGTGAAAAATGAAATTGGAAATCGATAAATTAACAGATTTTCTATGAAAGGAGGATTCATGGTAAAAAAAATCGTGGTGATCGGTGGAGGGCCGGGAGGATATGTGGCTGCATTGCGGGCAGCAACCCTGGGCGCGGATGTCACGCTGATCGAAAAGGAAAACTTAGGCGGTACCTGTCTCAACTGGGGATGCATTCCTTCCAAAATCATGAAATATACCGCAGAAATGCTGCACAAAACCCGGCATGCTTCAGATTTCGGCATCAAACTGGATGGCCCGGTGCTGCCGGACATGGCCGGACTTATGGCAAGGAAAGACAAAATACTGGCATCCCAGCGGGCCGGAATCGACGGGTTACTCAAAGCAAGGAAAATTACCATTATTAAAGGATGCGCCACCATCACCGGCCAGGGGACGCTTTTGGTGACAAGTGAGGATGACGTTGTACAGTCGTTGAACTGGGACAAACTCATCATTGCCGCCGGAACCCGGCCCATGAATGTGCCAGATTTTCCATTTGACGGTAAAAAAATTCTGTCTTCCAATGACATTCTGGTTCTGGATCACATTCCTGAATCTCTGACCATCGTGGGCGGCGGGGTAATCGGATGCGAATTCGCAGGGATTTTCGAGGCGCTCGGCACCCAGGTGACGATTGTGGAGGCCATGTCCCGGCTTTTGCCCCTGCCTGCTGTGGATGCAGCCATGTCCAAGCTTTTGCTCAGAGAGATGAAAAAACGGAAAATCACGGTATACTGTGACACCGTGGTCACGGATTGTGAGACCGCCGGCACCGGATGCCGGATTTCTCTGGCAAAAAGTCCGTTCACGGACAACCCCAAAGCAAAAAATCCCAGAACCGGCACCCTGATATCAGACCTCATGGCCGTGTGCATCGGGCGGACTCCGCTGTCCTCAGGCCTGGGCCTCGATACCATCGGTCTGGACAGGTCAGGTCCCGGCTGGATCGAAGTGAATGACAAAATGGAAACCGCTGTGGAAAATGTGTATGCTATCGGCGATATCCTGGGGCCTGCCCGGATCATGCTGGCCCACGTGGCGTCCCATGAGGGCCTGGTGGCGGCCTGCAATGCCATGGGAGGCAATGACACCATGCTGTATGACGCTGTACCAGGCGCTATCTTCACCATGCCGGAAATCGGGACAGTGGGATTGAGCGAGGAGGAAGCCCGGAAAAAAGGTCTTGAGATCGACACGGCATCCGTGAATTTCCGGGTCCTGGGCAAAGCCCATGCCATTGACGAAATTGCCGGTGAAGCCAAGATGATTGTGGAGAAAGCCTCGGGCCGGGTTCTGGGGGTGCATATCGTTGGTCCCCATGCCACCGACCTGATCGCCGAAGCCACCCTGGCTGTTGAAAAAGGCCTGACCGCTAGAGACATCGCCCATACCATCCATGCCCATCCGACTTTGGCGGAAATCATGGGGGAGACAGCCTCCAAGGTGGCTGGCATGCCCTTGCACGGGTAAAGAATCCGTTGTAAACAATTTTGCTGAATATCTACCGGGACGGAAGTCTGATTTGGCTTTCAGCCCGGCAGTGTTTTTGGATCTCTAACATAGTGTATTAGCTCTGAAGAGCTGATTGTCGGAATTTTGTGGAATTTAGCAAAAATTTGTGCTTTATTTGACCTTTATTAGATGACACTTGAGGTGGTCTCCTGAGTTCGGTCATTTTGTTTGTGGTGAACTCATTATAACCTTTATTCATGGGACTTTTCAAGTATTTTTATGCTTATTTTCTATCTTTTTTGTAATATCAGGGCTTTGTTTGCAAGGGGGAAATACACCATTAATGATCGAATTTTTTGACATCCGTATGCTTTTGGTGGTTCTTGGAGGAACGCTCCTGGTTTCAACCATTTCCATGGTCTGTTATGCCCTGAACCGGAAAATTTATGGCAACTTCCGTTTGTGGACCTTGGGAATGGGGTCTCTGTCCCTTGGTTTTTTATTGATCAGTTTTCGGGATCTAATACCGGACTTGTTCAGCATCGTGCTGGCCAATGCATTGATCTTTTTATCTGTTTTTTTGATTTTCCTGGGATTCACATACCTTGGCGATAGATCGATCAGAACCGGAAATCATTTGGCACTTGTCGCAATGCTGTCTTTGGTTGTCGTTCCTTTTTTAACCTATTGGGTTCCCAGCGTTGATAGCCGTATCGTCATCTGTTCCCTTTACGTACTGGTCTATCTTGGCTTGATAATCCGGGTATTTGCGTTTCAAATCCCGGTTCTGCGGTTTCGGGACAATATATTGCTTGGCACATCCCTGATCCTGTTGTGCGTGCTGTTTCTGGCCCGGGTGTTCTTTCATCTGTTTTCCGGGGATTCCATTGATAATTTCATGCAAAAAGCCCCGTTTCATGAAATGATTCTATTCAGCCTAATACTCGTGCAAATCACCTTTGTTATGGGTCTGATGCAGCTCAATTCCCAACTTCTGGAACATGATCTGTTTGAAAAAGAAAAACGCCTGACGAAAAATCAAAAGCAGTACCGTCAATTGGTGGAAGAATCCCCGCAGGGTCTGGTCATCACCAGAGATCAACCTTTACGATTGGTCTTTGTCAGTTCGCCAATGACAAAAATTACCGGGTACACACCGTCTGAACTCAAAAATTTCACTCCGGAACAGCTCAAAAATATTCTACACCCGGATGACTGGGATCTGTTTTCCAATAATTTCAAAAAACGGCTGACCGGCATGGATATCACACCTGTTCAGCAATACCGGATTCGTCATAGAAAAAAAGGGTACCGGTGGGTTGAGACCTATACTACCCTGGTGGATTATGAGGGGCACCCGGCGGTTCATTCTCTTTTTCTGGATATCACTGAAAAAAACAAGCTGAAGATATCAATGCCGCCATGTTTAAGATTCTGGGTGCGGTGGCCACTGCCCGGGATCTGAACGATCTGTTTCAGACTATCCATGAATCGCTTTCCCCAATTATCGATGTGACCAATTTTTTCATCGCACTCAAAGATGCCCGGAACCATCAACTGCTTTTCCCCTATCACGTGGATACCACAGATGATGATTTTTCGCCCATTCCGTTTGATGACGCGGAAAACAGTTCATTGACCGGCCTGGTTTTCACAAGAAAAGAACCGATTCTGCTGAATCGGAACGAACTGACGGAACGGGCAGCCCAAAAAGGGATGTGGGGACCTTTGGGGCTCATCTGGATGGGGGCTCCTTTGATAGTCAGGGACAAAGTCATCGGGGTAGTGGCCGTCCAGAGCTATACAGATCCGGATTTGTATACTACCAGAGATCTGGAAGTGCTGGCGGCCGTTTCCCATCAGATGGCCCTGGCCATTGAACGAAAGCAGTCCCAGGATGCCCTTATGGAAAGCGAACAGAGGTACCGGCATCTGTTTTCCCATGCCCCGGCCGGTATCTGTGAGGTGGATTTTGAAAACCAGCGGTTTATCCGGGTCAATGAGATCATTTGCAAAATTTCCGGATATACCCGGGCGGAACTCATGGAGATGAGCCCGCTGGACTGTTTGACACAAAAGAGCCGGGAACGCTTCAAAGAGCGGATTGACAGGCTGGCTGCCGGTGAAAAGGATACCCGGGATATTGAATATGAGTTGATTACCAAGCAGGGTACTCAGCTGTCGATCGCAGTGACCCTTGATTCTGTCCATGTTGACAAAAAACTGAATTATACCCTGGTGGTGATTCATGATATTTCCTGGCGCAAAAGGATTGAAAGGGAAAAAATCGAGGCCCAGAAGCTGCTGGGTGAACAGCAGAAGCTGGCCCTGATCGGTCAGGTGGCCGGAAAAATGGCCCATGATTTCAACAACATTCTCGGGGTGATCATGGGCAATGTCGAGTTGATGCTCTTGGATTATGATGACCCGGAGTTGCAAGAAATATTGAGAAGAATATTGGATCATACTGAAAAAGGGCAGTATCTGACCCGGAACCTGATCGCGTTTGCCAAGAATCAGGAGCCCAGGCAGAAATATTTTTCGTTTAATGAAAAAATCGACCTGGCACTAGCTCTGATGAAAAAAGATTTGAATGGCATCCAGATCCATCGGTCATATGCAACTGATCTGCCGGATGTCCTGGCAGATCCCGGCATGATCGAGCACGCTCTGATCAATCTGCTTCAGAATTCCATCCATGCCCTGTCAAAAACCAAAGCACCTGTAATTTGCCTTCACACATTTATTCATGAAGGCAACATCGGTCTGGAAATTAAAGACAACGGCTGTGGTATTCCGGAAGCGTATATCAATGATATTTTTACCCCGTCCTTCACCCTGAAAGGCGGAAAAGATTTCATCCGTGCCTATGCTTCCGGTATCAAAGGCACGGGTTATGGCATGTCCAATATCCAGAAATATGTTCATCAGCATAAAGGAACCATCGAGGTGACGTCTATCCCAAATCAGGAGACCTGCGTGCGGATTTGTTTTCCCGTGATTGAAAAACAATTGACAGAGGCGGAAAAGCTGTCTCTGTCATCAATCATGGCTCGGCCGGGCATGCGAATCCTAGTGGTGGAAGATGAGCCCGATATTTCACGCATGCTGCACCGGGTGCTGTCCCAGGAACCCTGCAGCCACCACGTTGATGTGGCGGTCAATGGCCAGTCCGCAATGGAGCTGTTCGAGCGGCATACCTATGATCTGGTGAGTCTGGACTACATCCTGCCGGGTTCATTGACCGGAATGGATGTGTACCGCCATATCCGCCGGATCAATAGCGTCATTCCAATTCTTTTTGTTTCTGGCAATATCGAATTCATTGAAGAGATTAAATCCCTGGCGGAAAGAGACGGGCGGGTAGGGCACCTGTCCAAGCCCTGCAGGGGGGTGAATATGTCGAGATGATCCATTCCCTGCTGAGAGGAATACCCGTGCCAAGAGGTGAACTATTATGAGCGCACCCGGGATTCTGACCGGTTAATCGCAGGTATCACCTTGGTGGGAACGCGCTCTAAGCCCCCAGATAGGCTTTTTTCACATCCGGATTGTCCAGCAGTTCATCAGAGGGGCCTTCTAATACCAGTGCCCCGTTTTCAATCACATACCCCCGCTGGGCGAATTTTAGAGCCAGCCGGGCATTTTGCTCCACTAAAAGGATGGTGGTGCCCAGCTTGTTGATCTCTTTCAACGCCTCGAACATATCCAGCATGAGCAGCGGGGCCAGGCCCATGGACGGCTCGTCCAGAAGCATCATTTTCCTACCCGACATATAAGCCCGTCCCACGGCCAGCATCTGCTGTTCTCCGCCGGACAAGGTTCCGGCCAGCTGGTATCGCCGCTCTTCCAGCCGTGGAAACAGGTCAAACACCCATTTCCGGTCCGTTTCGATCTCATGTTTGTTTTTTCTGGCAAAACAGGCCAGGTTCAGATTTTCGGTCACCGTAAGGTTGCCGAAGATCCGCCGGCCTTCAGGGACATGGGAGATCCCCAGTTTGGACACCACTTTGTCCGCGGAATAATTGATGATATCCTGGCCGTCGAATTCCATGACAGAACCGGCCTCACAGGGAATCATCCTGGAAATGGCCCGCAAGGTGGTACTTTTTCCGGCCCCGTTGGCCCCGATAATCGTGAGAATTTCTCCGGCGCTCACGGAAAAATTGATGCCGTGAAGGGCCTTGATATTGCCGTAGGATACATTCAGGTTTTGGATGTTGAGCTGCATCAGGTCATATCCTCCTTGCCCAGGTAGGCCTCGATCACCTGGGGGTTGTTCTGGATTTCTTCAGGCGGGCCTTCGGCGATCACCTCTCCGAACACCAGGGTCTGGATCTGTTCGCACAGTTCCATGACAAATTTCATCCGGTGTTCGATCAGAAAAATGGCCACATTGAAATCCTCGTGAACTTTCCGGATGATCCGGATCATCTGGATCAGTTCATCCGGTGTCATGCCGGCGGTGGGTTCGTCTAAAAACAGCACCTTGGGCCGAGTAGCCATGGCCCGCGCCATTTCCACCCGGCGCTGGGCACCGTAAGGCAGGTTGGTGACCAGATGATCGGCATATTTCTTGATGTCGAACAATTCCATCAGACGGTGGGCATTTTCGATGACCTGGCTTTCCTGATTCCGGCAGGCTTTGGTATTGAAAAAAGCACCAAGCAGCCCATAATTCATCTGAGAATAATGGGCCATGCGGATATGGTCAAGCACATTCATGTGTCGCCACAGGGCCAGGTTCTGGAAAGTCCGGCCCAGTCCCATGGCAGCGATTTCATTGGTTTCCAGGCCCTTGATGTTTTCGTTTTCCAGCAGAATCTCTCCTTTGCTCGGCGTATAAACCCCGGTGATCAGATTGAAAATCGTGGTTTTACCGGCTCCGTTAGGGCCGATAAGTCCGAAGATCTGACGGGGGGCAATGGTCAGATTGTAATTGTGAACCGCCCGCAGCCCGCCGAAATAATGGGTCATGTCTTTAACGTTCAGCAGCGGGGTCATGAAGTCGCTCCTTGTTTGCTTTTATGTTTGGCTTCCAGCAGTTTTTTTGTGTTGATTTCCGTAAATGAGATCAGGCCGTAGGGTCGGAATATCATGACAAAAATCAAAATCAAGGGAATGATAATCCATTTGAACAGCTCCAGGGGGCGAAGGGCCTCTCCCAGAACATTGATGCTTACGGCCCCCACAATGGAACCCAGAATGGAGTTGAGTCCGCCGAAATAGACCATGGCCAGAATTTCTGCCAGCCGGTTGATGCTGAACATGCCGGGGTTGATATAGGTGAGCACATGGGCGAACAGTCCGCCGGCGATGCCCGCCCAGAATGCCCCGAACATAAATGCGGTCATTTTTGTTTTACGGGTTTTGATGGTCATTGATTCTGCGGCAGCTTCATCGTCTCTTACCGTGTTCAATGCCTTGCCGTAAATAGAGGTCACAAAATTGTGGACGATCCAGATACACAGCAGGGTCCAGACGAAAATGACAGGTAAAGGCGCCAGATCCGGCTGGCCTCCCATGCCCCTTGCCCCGCCGATGATATGCAGGTTTTCAATGGCGGATTTGACAATGAACATAAAGGCCAGTGAAATGATGGCCAGATAATCCCCCCGGGTCCGGAAAGAGGGGATGGCCACGGCCAAAGAGCCGATGGCTGCGGCAGCGCCTCCGATGGCCAGTACCAAGGGAAAGAGATAAGGGGCCAGGGCCGGCGATAAGAGAGGTGCTCCGAAAATTTTATCATCCGCAAACAGCATCAGGGTCAAAATGGAGGACACATAAGCCCCCAAAGCCATGAATCCCGGGTGGGAGCAGGAAAATTCTCCCTGGTATCCATTAATGACATTGATGCTCACCGTCAGGATAATGGAGATCAGGGAGAGTTTGACCACCAGGACCCGGTAGTCATTGATCCCGGCCCAAAGATGAAGGACCGCATATAAAAATACCAGATGCAGCATTGCGGACAGCCATAACGGCAGCTTTTCAAGCAGGGCTGCCCCCTGATTGGTGAGAGGGCTGGTCAGCTTGCCCACCGCCAGCACCGGAATCACATAAACGATCAGGTCATAGGCCAGGGCTCCGGGGATCATCAACGGTTCCTTGAGCATGATCAGGGTTCCGAACAATACCGGAATCTTTGGCAGGCCCAGGTAATAGGAGATATAATCATATCCCCAGAAATATTCGATCAGTACTGCTGTGAGGATGCCCAGAAACCAACCCAGCATGGGGACAGTCGAAAACATTTGTCGAAATTTTTTTACAATTTCCATTAGACGTTCCTGTGTGTGTTGGGTCAACAGAAATTAAAGCCGCAGTTTGGTACTGTGTTCCATACCAAAAAATCCCCTGGGCCTGAAGGTCAGGATGATCAGGATAATGGAATAGGCAATGAGATCCCGAAGTGGATGGAAAAATTGTGGCCACGAAAATCTCGATAAAGCCCAGCAGATATCCGGCCATAGCTGCCCCCTTGATGGAGCCGCGGCCTCCCAGAATGGCAGCTACAAAGGCTTTCCATCCCAGCAGTACTCCCATGTAAGGGTCCAGAATCGGATATGCCTGGCCGTACAGAATGCCGGCCACGGATGCCAGGCCGGCACCCACGGCAAAGGTCAGGGGCGCTATGATATTGATGGAAATGCCCATGAGAGGCACTGCCAGAAAATCATATGACATGGCCCGCATGGCCATTCCCCATTTGGTTTTCTGGATAAACGCGTGCAAAGCCAGCATCAGCAACAAGGAGAGGATGATGATCATGGCCTTGACATTGGTGATGTAGATACCGCCGATATGGTAATTGACCGTTTCCATCAACGGGGGAAAACTTAAGCGTTTGGCTCCCAGCATGATCAGAATGCCGGTTTCAAAAATGATCCCGATCATCAGGCCGGTGATGGCGGCGGACGCCCGGGGTGCCTGGCGAAGGGGTCGGTACCCGGCCACTTCCACAAACACCCCGATCCAGGAAGCCAGGAACATGGTCACCAACACAGTGGCCAGAAAAATTAGCGGGGCGGGGACCAGTCCGGTCAATGTGGCCAGAAACACAGTGGCAATGCCGAAACCGATATAGGTGCCCACCATAAAAATATCGCCATGGGCAAAGTTGAACAGCATCAATACCCCGTACACCATGGAGTATCCAATCGAGATCACGGCATAGAAACTGCCCCGCTGCAGGGCGTTGATAATGTTTTGAAGGATATAATTTAAGGATTCTATCAAAGGTTCCATTCACCGACTCCTGTTGAATTGGATCATTGTTGCAGGCCCGAACGGGCCTGCAACAATGCTGACACGGTTTTAACAGACATGGCCTTTAAAATCAGGGGCAGCTGGAGCCGTAGAATTCATATTCCCCCTGATTGTTGATTCTGACGATGACCGCGCATTTGATGGGATCACCTTCTTCGGTAAAGGTCATTTTGCCGGTAATGCCGTCAAAGTCCTTGATCTGGGCCAGGGCGTTTCTCACCGCTTCCCGGTCTTTTTCGATTTTTCCGGTAAGTTCTCCGGCATTTTGGATGGCTTGCTGGGCCAGACGCAGGGCATCCCAAGTGAGGGCAGCCACGTCATCAGGGATGTATCCATAGGTTTTTTCATACCGGTCAATAAAGGCCTTGGTGGCGCCTTTGGCTCCGGCAGCGGCATAATGGGAGGAGAAGAACAGTCCGTAGCAGTCTTCACCGCATAATTCAATGGTTTCCGCCGATCCCCAGGAATCAGATCCCACAATGGGGCCGGTCCATCCCAGATCTTTGGCCTGGCTGACGATCAGGGGAACTTCATTATAATACTGGGGTGTAAACAAGACCTGGGCACCGGATTTTACAATTTTGGTGAGCTGGGAGGAAAAGTCGGTGTCCTTGGTGGTAAAACTTTCATAGGCCACCACACTGCCGGGGCCGTGTTTTTCTTCCCAGGCCTGTTTAAATACTTCGGCCAGGCCCTTGGGATAGTCGGAAGCCACATCATATAATACCGCAGCTTTGGTAAATCCGAATTCATCGGTGATGAAATTGGCCACAACCGGTCCCTGGAACGGGTCCAGAAAGCAGCCCCGGAACACATAGGGACGGTCCTGGGTGGTGTTCGGGTTTGTGGACCAGGGGCTGATCATCACGGTTTTGTACTTGTTGGCCACTTCCCCGGCCGGCACCGCCTGTTTGGAGGATTGCGGCCCCACAATGGCCAGTACATCATCCTGGGTGATCATTTTGGTGTTGGCCTTAACAGCGGATTCCGCTTTGGATTCATTGTCCTCGATGACCAGTTCCACTTCGTACTTTTTACCGCCAACTTCCAGGCCTCCGGCTTTTTCGATGTCTTCAAGCCACATCTGAGCCGCATACTTGGTACCTTCACCCACCTTGGGAATATCCCCTGTCAGCGGGGCGTTGATACCGATCTTAATAACGGTTTTTCTGGCACCCATGGCCAGAGACGAAATCATCATGGCCATGCAAAAGGCCACCATCGCTAGAACAGCAATTTTTTTCATAATACCTCCTGAATCTGAAATAGGTTAACGATCCATCGATCCCGGCTTTAAAAGAGAGGAGCCACCAATCACCGAGTTGGGCATGAATAATTCTATATGTAAATTCCCGGGTGAAGTAAAGAATTAATATGAACTTCTGTCAAAAAATTTTTCATATATCTCCCCTGGTTTAATCGGGTTGCATTAAGAATCAATTAATATTATAACGCCTGAATTGTGAATTCTGTAATCCTGTCGAAAAAAAGTGAAAAAATAATAGTTTGAATAATGACGGCAGGCGAACCGTAATGTAAGGAAAACCAATGAAAAATACTTCAATACGCGGTACCGGTATGTATGTCCCCCCCCATGTGGTGACCAATCATGATCTTGAAAAATTCATGGATACCTCGGATGAATGGATCCGTCAGCGAACCGGAATCAAGCAGCGGTACTGGATAAATGAAGATTGTGGCGCATCTGATCTGGGTGCCGAAGCCGCCCGTATGGCCCTGGATGATGCCGGATGGCAGGCAGAGGATCTGGATTTTATCATTTTTGCCACCTTGAGTCCGGACATCATGTTTCCGGGATCCGGATGCCTGATGGCCGCCAAACTGGGCCTGAACAAGACCCCGGTGCTGGATATCCGTCAGCAGTGCACCGGATTTCTGTATGGTCTGGCCACGGCGGATGCCTATATCAAATCCGGGCTGGCCCGTCGGGTGCTGCTGGTGGGCGGGGAAGTACATTCATCCGGACTGGACAAATCCACCAGGGGACGGGATGTGACCGTGATTTTCGGGGACGGGGCAGCCGCGGTCTGCCTGGAAGGCATTGACAGCGATGAAAAAACGGGCCTGCTGGCGTCGGCCTTGCATGCGGACGGCAATCACGCGGATTCACTGATGACGGAACTGCCTGCATCCCGGCTGCTCCAGCGGCTACCCCCGGATGTTCCCCTGGATGATCCCCGGTATTATCCGGTGATGGACGGCCCGGCCATTTTCAAGAAAGCCGTGAGAATGCTTCCCCAGGTCACGAAAGAAGCCCTGGAAAAAGCGCAGATTTCTCTGGATGAGATCGACTTGGTGGTGCCGCACCAGGCCAACAAACGGATCAACGAGGCCTATGGTCAGTTCATGAAACTGGAACCATCCAAAATATTCCACAACATCGAAAAATACGGCAATACCACGGCGGCCAGTATTCCTTTGGCCCTGCACGAAGCCATGGTCCAGGAACGGGTGGGCAGGCCCGGAGACACGGTGCTGTTCGTGGGATTGGGTGCAGGACTGACCTGGGGGGCATCCATTTACCGGTTCTGCTGATGTGATCGTCTTTACTTAATCGATGCGGCCCTTGAAAAGAGCATTGAGGTAATATGCCGTTACAGAGTCCGGCGGTGTTTCGCCGGATGCCTTTCCCGCATTCCGGTCCGCCATATGGCAACGGATACCGGAAGCCAGCGTTTTGCCCAGTTCCACTCCGAACTGGTCAAAGGGATTGACGTTCAGGACAAACCCTTCAAATACGGTCCGGGCTTCATAAAAGGACAGCAGCATGCCGACGTTTTCCGGAGACAGGTCCGGAATCACCACCACCGAAGACGGCCGGTTTCCGGAAAAATTCCTGGCCGGCCGCTCATGGTCCCGGCCTTGAGCCAAAGCCTGAGTCTGGGCAATGAGATTGGCCCATAGTTCCTGGTGGTTGTATACTCCTTTGGAGGTGACCTGCTCCCCGGTATACCCGGGTTTGAGCACCCCGATAAACTCAACGGGAAAAGCCGGGCCTTGGTGGGCCAGCTGAAAGAAAGAGTGCTGGGCATTGGTGCCGGGTTCACCGAAGATGATGCTGCCGGCCGGGCAGGGGAGAGGGACGTCTTTTTTGTCCACGTTTTTGCCAAGGCTTTCCATGTACACCTGTTGAACATGGGGGGGCAGTTTTGACAGGGCGCTGGAATAAGGGATAACCGCCTGGGCCGCATATCCCAGGAACTGGACGTTCCAGATACTGATCAACGCCGCCGTCAAAGGGATGTTTCGCTCCACCGGCGCTTCCAGGGCATGGCGGTCCATTCGGGCACAACCGGACAAAAACCGTTCAAACGTTTCATATCCGAATGCAAGGCTCAACGGGACGCCTCCCACAGCTGAGGTGACCGAGTACCGTCCTCCGATGAAATCGAACATGTGAAAACTGTCCAGCACCGGGTTGGACGGGTCATCCCCGGGACTGCCTTTGGCAGTGATGGTTATCAAATGATCTTCTGGATTCAGGTGGTGCAGTTTGAGAAATGCCTGGACCTGGGTCAGGTTGGCCATGGTTTCCGTGGTGGTGAAGGATTTCGAGACAATGATCCACAAGCAGGTGTCTGGATCGATCCGGGAGATGATCCGGCAGAAATCGTCGATGTCCACGTTGGATAGAAAATGGAGGTTTAAATACGGAGGACCGGATGACAGGTGTTGGGTGTTGGCTGGTGGGGCCGTGCGTGTCCGGTCTTGCGTGTCAGATTTTGAGTGTCGCGTGGCTTTGAGGGCAGTATACACAAATTCACATCCCAGGTAGGAACCGCCGATGCCCACGACTACGGCATCAGTGAATGCTTTTCCCCGGGTTCCGGTGATGCGGCGGTTGTGGATGTTTTCTGAAAAATGCGGATGTTTTGGGCAACAGTCTGGATATCGTCAAGGATCTTCGGATCGTCCGGTTTCAGGCCTGAATCCAGAAATCCACGGGCCGCAGTATGCAGGGCGGCCCGGTTTTCCGAGGGATTGACCGTTTTTCCGGCTGCCATTTTTGCAAACATCTTTGTTGCGCCGGAGTCGACGGCCAGATCCATTAACGTGTTTCGAATGGCATGGTCCAGTCGCTGGCGGGAAAAATCATAAAAAAAATCAGGTATGTTCAGGGAAAAATCAGTCAGCCGGTGGGGATCTGTGATGAGACGTTTTAAATGAAATTCGGGGCTGTTCATTCGGACAGCGTGTGTTTTCAGGGCGTTGAAAGGGGTTGAATCATACATGCGAAGTCCTTTGCAGTATTCAAAAGAGGTTTCAACTTTTTTTATCATATGGTATCCGGCCGGCAGTGAATTGTAAATCAGTATTTTAAAACACGTCAAAACAATGACAGACAAAAACATTTTCAAAACGAGTGTCAATAATTATTGACAGGTGCCTGTGCGGACGATTAATAAAGGATGTCATGGATTCGAATCATCATACGGTCAAAAAAGAGCTGCTGGCCAGGGGTGTGATCATGCCCGACCCGGACTCGGTGTACGTGGCTAGCGATGTGGACGTGGGCCGGATTTCAGGCAATGGGGTCACGGTGTTTCCCGGAAGCCGGATTGCGGGAAGCCGGACATTGATCCTTCCGGGGGTCCAGATCGGATATGAAGCCCCGGTGACCCTGGAAAACTGCAGGGTGGGAAGAAATGTCCGGCTCAACGGGGGATTCTTTCAAGAGGCCGTATTTTTAGGCGACAATGTGTTTGGATCCAATGCCCATGTAAGGGCCGGAACAATCATGGAAGAGCAGGCCTGTGCTGCGCATACCGTGGGACTCAAGCAGACCCTGTTGTTTCCGTTTGTCACTTTGGGCAGTCTGATCAATTTCTGTGACTGCTTCATGGCCGGTGGCACCAGCCGGAAAAATCATTCCGAGGTGGGGTCTTCGTTTGTGCATTTTAATTATACTCCCAATCAGGACAAGGCCACTCCTTCCATGATGGGCAATGTGCATCAAGGGGTTTTTCTGGATCAGTCGCCCATTTTTCTGGGCGGGCAGGGGGGCTGGTGGGCCCGGTGCGCATCGGATTCGGATGTCTGACCGGGGCCGGTTCCATTGTCCGTAAAGATGAAACGCGTGAAAACCGAATAATTTTGGGAGGAAACACCCGGCCGATCTCCCTGCCCAGACGGGCAGGGGGGCACCCGGGAGCGGTTCGAGTCTTTAATCACAATATTCAATATATCGCCGGGTTTGTTGCTTTGTATGCCTGGTATGTTCATGTACGGCCTTTATTTGCCCTTGATCCGTTGTCCAGGGAACTGATCCGGGGATTACAGGAAATGCTGGTTCTAAGCATCCGGGAACGGGTCCGGCAGCTGGAGAAATTCTGTGATACCCTGGGGTCATCCAGGACCCATGGGCCAATCCTGTCAGCCATGGAAAAGGCAGGGCCAGAGATGGATCAGGCCCTTGCTGAACCGCATCTGCCCGCATCCGGGGAGCAGTTGGTTTCCTGGCTGAATGACCAGGCCCTCCAGGATGGTCGTGATTATATCACCGCCGTTCAGCAGCTGCCATCTCAACTCAAAACCGTGGGTTCCGGCTGGCTGCTGAAGATTGAAACCTCTCTAATGGATCGTTTGACGGTCTGATAATCTCTTCCAAGGAATTTTTTGCATGACACGATTGTTTGGCACTGACGGTATCCGGGGCCGGGCCAATGTCCCCCCCATGGACGGCAACACCGTGCTCAGGACTGGCCGGGCCGTGGGTCGAATGGTCCGAAACATGAAACTGGACCGGGTGGTGATCGGGAAGGACACCCGGATTTCCGGAGATATGCTGGAATCAGCCCTGGCAGCCGGGGTGGCATCGACCGGAGTCCATGTGGAACTGGCCGGTGTGATTCCCACTCCCGGTGTGGCCTATCTGGCCGGATGCCTGGCAGGGGTGGGTGCGGGGGTGGTGATTTCCGCATCCCATAATCCGTTTTATGACAACGGCATTAAAATTTTTCAGAAAGGCGGCTTGAAACTGACAGATGAACAAGAGCAGGCCCTGGAAGCCGATATTGACGACCCGGAAATTGTTTCACGAGATGATGTAGGAAAAATTTCTATAATATCAGATGGTTTGAAACGGTATGCTCAATTTCTCCTGGACAGGTTTCCTTTCAGGAAACTATCTTCCCGCATCCGAATCGTGGTGGATGCCTCCAACGGGGCTGCCAGCCGGATCTGCCATGAAGTGTTCAACGTTCAGCTGTTTGATGCGTTGTTTATCCATGATTGTCCGGATGGGTTCAATATCAACCGGGATTGCGGATCCCAGCACCTGTCAGATCTTCAAAAACAGGTGAAGGCCGGAAAAGCGGATTTGGGCATCGCTTTTGACGGAGATGCCGACCGGATGATCGCGGTGGATGAAACCGGAGAGATAATTACCGGAGACCGGATCCTGGCCATCTGCGCCAGGCATGCCAAGGAAAAAGATCAATTGCCCAACAACTGCGTGGTCAGCACAGTGATGAGCAATATCGGGCTGACTCTTGCTCTGGAGGATCTGGGTATCACCCATGCCATAACCGGGGTCGGGGACCGTCAGGTTTTGGCAAAGATGCAGGAGACAGGGGCGATCATGGGGGGAGAGGATTCCGGGCACATGATTTTTCTGGATGATCATACCACTGGCGACGGCATGCTGTCCGCCCTGCGGCTGATCGCGGTGATGGCGGAAACCGGCCGGCCCCTGTCGGACCTGGCTGGGGTCATGCGGGTGTTTCCCCAGGTATTGAAAAATGTGGGGGTGGATGCATCCCGTCCGGATTTCATGCAGGTGCCTGAAATTGCCGAAGCCATTGATGAGGTGAGTTCACAGCTGGGAGATAAAGGGCGTGTTCTGGTGCGGTATTCAGGAACCCAGCCGCTGCTCCGGGTCATGGTGGAAGGCCCGGAAAATGAGATGATTCAAACGGCGTGCGATCGGATCTGCCAAGCGATTCAAACCCATCTCTAATTGTATCTGCTGATGCCTGCGATTGTGATCCGCTTGAACCAGTCAGGGCCTGCTATCTTTGAGGATAGCAGGCCCTGATTTGTATGTTCAAACAATAGCGAGTTGACTCAATTCCTTATTCTTTGGCAACGCCCAGCAGGTGCATCAGATGGATAAACAGACCCATGAAGTCCAGGTACAAGCTCAAGGCCCCGATAATAGCGCCCTTACGGACCATCGCACCGGTGGCATTGTCCGGCAGGGTCACGGCCATGTGTTTGAGTTTCTGGGTGTCATACGCGGTCAGGCCCGTGAAAATCAGCACGGCAATCATGGATATGATGGTCTGCATCATGGTAGAGCCGATGAAGATGTTCACCACCATGGCAATAATGATGCCGATCAAGCCCATCATCAAAAACTGGGCCATGCCGGTGAGATCTTTTTTGGTGACCATCCCGTAGACACTGGCTGCGCCGAATGTGGCTGCACAAATGAAAAAAGTGGACACAATGGATGCGGCTGTATAGATCAGAAAAATGGGGGTCAGGATAACGCCGTAGGCGATCGTCAGTGCCACATACAGTCCGGTGGCGGTGCTGGCCTCAATTTTTTGAATCCGGGCGGACAGATAACCGCACAGAATGATCAGGCCGATGAACAGAACAAAGGGCATCACCGGGTTCCCGTAGAACATCTGAAGCAGCCCTGGGCTGCGGGAAACGAAAAAGGACGTGAACCCGGTGACCACCAGTCCGATGGTCATCCAGTTGTAAACGCTCCTGATAAAGGTATTGACCTTTACCAGTGAAGTGGTTTGGGCAAATGTAGGATTCATGATTTCCTCCAAAAATTTTTAGGTTAACAACATAACTTTTAAAGGCAATATAACACGGAAGGGGGAATTTCAAGATTATTGTTTGGTTATGTGGTCGATTTTGCGGGCCGTTCAAAAGATTTGAACCGGCTGGCTCCAAAAAGGGAAAAATGGGTATTTAAAATAAAAGTTAACATAATATATATTATCAGACCTTATTGATTGAGAATAAAAAAAAGGGTTGCTCTTAAGATTCAGCAAGCATCTGCCCGTTCTTTGAAACCCAGTCCCAGCGGGATCATCGACAGCTTCATGCAGGCCGCAATCGTCCTCTAAATCCAGATTAACGGGTGTGATGGTTTTTTTGCTGATCCAACGGAAACGCAAGCGGACATTTCACCACATTTACGTGCGTTGACCCTGATGCCTGATCTTCATAGTGTTGACTTTTTAGGCACATCTGTCTTATAAATAAAGATTTGATGTTGCAGGAACAACCAGTTGATGCCAAACCGTGAAACCACACATATCTATTCGGTGACCCTCCTGACCCGGGAGATCAAAACGATTCTTGAACACCGGTTTCCGTTTGTATGGGTCACGGGTGAGATTTCTAATTGTGCAACGCCGGCTTCCGGGCACTCCTATTTTTCACTCAAGGATGAACAAGCGGTGATCCGGGGGGTGATGTTCAAAAATCAGAAACGCAATTTAAAATTTTCTTTGGAGAACGGATTGAAGATTATGGGCTTGGCCCGGCTGTCCGTGTATGAACCCCAAGGGGCCTATCAGCTGATTTTCGAGCACATGGAACCTGAAGGAGCCGGCGCTCTGCAAAAAGCCTTTGAACAGCTTAAGAAAAAACTAGAGAAAGAAGGCCTGTTTGACGTCGCCCATAAACAACCTGTGCCCCTGTTGCCACGGCGAGTATCGGTCATCACCTCGGGAACCGGAGCGGCTGTCCGCGATATCATTCACATCTCAGTCCGGCGGTTTCCCAACTGCTGCCTTGAGATCGTTCCGGTGTCGGTTCAGGGTAAGGCCGCCATTCAAGAAATTGTATATGCAATTGAGATGGTGAATGACCGGAATAGATCTGATGTTATCATTCTGGCCCGGGGGGGCGGCTCTCTGGAAGATCTGGCAGCGTTCAATTCTGAAGAAATTGCCCGGGCGGTTTTTATATCGCGTATTCCTGTGATCACCGGCATTGGCCATGAAACAGATTTCACCATTGCTGATTTCGTGGCGGATGTAAGGGCCCCTACCCCGTCGGCTGCAGCTGAACTGGCGTTGCCGGAAAAATCGCATTTGATTCGGCATATTGGAAGCCTGAACCGGGATTTGGCAGCAGAGATGTCACAGCAGCTCACCTTTTATCAGCAGAAACTTGATGATCTGCACGGCCGGCTGAAAAGCCCGGTTCAAATCATGTCCCGGTTCAAACTGACAATCTCTTCCCTGAGCGTTCGTATGCACCAGGCCCTGAACCGCCGCATTATCCATAACCGGGAAAAGCTTTTCTGGGTATCCCAGGCCCTGTCTGGGTCGGCCCCCGATGTAAAGGCCTGTGAAAAAACAGTGTCACAACAGCTCGGGCACATGGAGATGCACATACGTCATCATTTGGCCGTCAAACAGAATCGGATCGAACAGGCGGCAGCCGCATTAACGGCGTTAAATCCCACATCGGTGATGAACCGGGGATACGGTATCGCACGGACCCTGCCGGAAAAAGAGTGATTCTGGACGCCGGGATGGTGGACGTTCAGGACCTCGTAGAAATCATTTTAGCCCGGGGACGGATTCGGACACGGGTGGAGAAAATAATTCATGGCAAAGACCACATTTGAGACCGCGTTAAAACAGTTGGAAACGATTGTAAAGGAAATGGAGTCCGGGGATCTGCCCCTGGAACAGGCATTGAAAAAATATGAAACAGGTATAGAAAAGGTCCGGTACTGCATGGAGATCCTTGACAGTACAGAAAAAAAATTACCCAGCTGACCCAGAATCTGGATGGATCCGTTTCAGAAGATGTCTTTGACCATGACTGAATCCGGGTTTGATCTCACTGTTTATTTAAACACTCACCGGCAGCGGGTGAACGCATGTCTTGAAACAATTCTGACATCCTTTGACCCTCAGCGGGAACTGGTTCAGGCCATGCGGCATTCTGTGATGGCCGGTGGAAAAAGGCTTCGCCCGGTCCTGGCTCTGGCAGCGGCAAGGGCCTGCGGCGGAGAGTCAGCCCTTGTGCTGCCGGTGGCCTGTGCCCTGGAGATGGTTCATACCTATTCGTTGATTCATGATGACCTGCCCGCCATGGATGATGATGATTTGAGACGGGGAAAACCCACGTGTCACAGACAATTTTCCGAATCCACCGCCATTCTGGCTGGTGATGCCCTGCTCACCCATGCCTTTTATGTGCTGTCGCATCCCCGTGATCTGTTCGATCCGGTGCCAGAACCCGAAATTCTGCTGGAACTGACTGCACTGATGGCTGATGCCGCCGGTGTCAACGGCATGGTGGAAGGACAGGTGATGGATATACAGTCTGAAAAACAGCCGGGTCTTTTCAAGGAAAAGACCGGTCATGACAAACAGCAAAGACTGCTGGCACATCTTGAAACCATGCACGGATTAAAGACCGGAAAAATGATCATTGCCAGCGTGGTGGCCGGAGCGGTGAGTGTCAGCGCCGCTAAACAGGCCATAGCGGATCTGACTGACTATGCTGCCAGCCTGGGGTTGGCATTCCAGGTGATGGATGATATTTTGAATGTGGAAGGGAATCCCGTAAAAATGGGCAAAGCCGCCGGATCGGACCTGGAAAGAGACAAGCTCACTTTTCCGGCCGTTATGGGGCTGGATCGATCCAAAACCTATGCCGCTCAATTGTCAGATCAGGCTCTGGAGGCTATTGCCGGATTTGATGACAAAGCGGATGCGCTTCGGGCCATTGCCCGTTATGTGGTTACCCGGGATCGTTGATTTCATTGATGGAAGAGTGATCATATGGGGGAACAGATTATCAAAAGGATAGAGGACAAATCCAGTTATATGCGTGACACTAAAACAGAACTCCGGAAAAACGGTGAGACCATGGATCTGCTGCAGCGCATTCACGAGCCGGAAGACTTTAAGCGCCTGTCCCGGAACCATCTGCCGGAACTGGCAAGACAGATCCGGGATCGGATCATCCATGTGGTGTCTCAGAACGGTGGCCATCTTGCCTCCAGTCTGGGTGCGGTGGAACTGACCCTGGCCATTCACTATGTGTTTGACCTGCCTAATGACACGCTGATCTGGGATGTGGGTCACCAGGCTTATGCCCACAAACTGATTACGGGCAGGAATCAGAAATTCGACACCCTGCGCCGGTACAAAGGCATCTCCGGGTTTACCAAGATTAAGGAAAGTGTGTGTGACGGATTCACGGTTGGCCATTCTTCCACATCCATTTCCGCCGGCCTGGGAGTCAGTTGTGCGAAATACCTGAACCAGGATGATTCCCATGTGATTTCGGTGATCGGTGACGGTTCCATGACTGCCGGCCTGGCCTATGAAGGGATGAACCAGGCAGGGGATCTCAAACGCAAACTGATCGTGATCCTTAACGACAATGACATGTCCATATCTCCCAATGTCGGTGCCCTGTCCTCCTACCTGAGCCGTACTTTTTCCGCCAAATATCTCCAGACCCTGAGAAATCAGTTCGGGGCCTTTTTAAAGTCTTTGCCCAAAATCGGAGATGATATCTATCAAATCGCAAAAAGGTCTGAGGAATCCTTTAAAACCTTTGTCACCCCCGGCATGCTGTTTGAGGCGTTTAATTTTGATTATTTCGGTCCCATCAACGGCCATAATCTGAACCATCTTATCGATATTCTCGACAATATCAAAAATACGGCCGATTCGCCGGTGCTGCTTCACGTCACCACGGTCAAGGGCAAGGGATATGCCCCCGCGGAAAAAATCCGGTCTATTTTCACGGAGTGGGGTCCTTTGCCGTAGATACGGGTAAGGCCAACGGATCCGCCGGAAAAATTCCCACCTATACCCAGGTGTTCGGGGATCAGATGGTGCAGCTGGCAAACCGTCACCCCGAACTGGTGGCCGTGACCGCTGCCATGCCCGAAGGAACCGGCCTGATGAATTTCTGTGACCGGTTTCCGGAGCGGTTTTTCGATGTGGGCATTGCTGAGCAGCATGCCGTAACATTTTCGGCAGGACTGGCAACCAAAGGGGTCAAGCCAGTGGTGACCATCTATTCCACCTTTCTTCAGCGGGCCTATGACCAGATTCTGCATGACGTTTGCATTGACGCCCATCCCGTGGTGTTTGCCTTGGACCGGGGGGGGATTGTGGGGGAAGACGGCCCCACCCACCACGGTCTGTTTGATTTTGCCTATCTGCGGCCTATGCCCAACATGACAGTGATGGCGCCCATGGACGAAAATGAACTGGCCCGGATGCTGGCCACGGCGGTGCAGCATGACGGGCCCATTGCCCTGCGCTATCCACGGGGCCGGGCTACCGGTGTTGAAGTGGCGGATCCGGTCACTCCCCTGAGGATCGGAAAAGGCAAGGTGTTGTGTGACGGTGATGACCTGCTGATCATTGCCATCGGCACCGGGGTTCAGCAGGCCCTCAAGGCCCGGGACATTTTGGCAGCGGAAGGCATTTTCGCCACCGTGGTCAACGCCCGGTTTGTCAAACCCCTGGATCAGGCACTGCTGCTGGAAAAAGCTGCCGCATTCAAGCGGATCATCACAGTGGAGGAGCATGTGCTGGCAGGCGGGTTCGGGTCAGCAGTCCTGGAGCTGTTTATGGACCATGGATTGACTGACCGGCATGTCAGACGTATCGGTATTGAGGACCGATTTGTGGAGCACGGGCCCCAGGATGTCCTGAGAAAGGAATACCGGATTGATGCAAATGCTGTAGCTTCTGCTGCCCGTGAACTGCATGGCAACAGATAGAAATGTGGACCGGTGCCGCTTGGATCAGGTGCTGGTAAACAAAGGTCTGGCAGGTTCCAGGACCAGAGCCCGGGCCGTGATCATGGCCGGAAAAGTAATGGTAAACGGCCAGCCCTGTGATAAACCCGGATTCCGTGTGGACCCATTGGCCGTCATTCAGGTGAAAACCCCTGACCATCCTTATGTCAGCCGGGGCGGGCTTAAGCTGGAAAAAGCATTGAACACGTTTCCTGTGGATGTCACACACAAGGTGTGCCTGGATATCGGAGCATCCACAGGCGGTTTCACCGACTGTCTGCTGCGGTTCGGGGCCGGACAGGTGTTTGCCGTGGATGTTGGGTATGGACAGCTGGCGTGGTCGTTGCGCACGGATCCCCGGGTGATGGTGATTGAGCGTACCAATATCCGGCACATGGCCTGGGAAACCATCGGAAGGGAGGTGGATGTTGTGGTGGCGGACACCTCTTTTATCTCTTTGAAAACCGTGATCCCGGCGGCGGAAAAATTCATGGGAAAAGATACCCGGGTAATCGCCCTGATCAAACCCCAGTTTGAGGCAGGCAAACAACATATCGGCAAAGGGGGTGTTGTCAAGGATCCGGAAATCAGAAAAAAGGTGGTGACAGATTTGTCACAGTTCTTTTCAGACCGTGGATATGCATTGCAGGGAGTGGTCCCCTCCCCTGTCCTGGGTCCGAAAGGAAACACGGAATACCTGATTTCATTGATTTTCCTTGGGCATTGAAAAAAACACTGTTATTTTTATTTAAATTTTATTATTTAAGTAAGACTTTTTTATTAATCGTGTAAAGGAGCGGTAATGAGCGAAGACATCAAAACCATGAGAAATGTGGCCTTTGCAGGCCATGGAGGTGCGGGCAAGACAACTCTTGCTGAGGCTATGCTTTTCAAACTGGGTGTGACCAGCCGGCTGGGCAAGGTGGAAGAAGGCAATACGGTCATGGATTTTCAGCCCGAAGAAATCAAAAAACAGCAGAGTATCAACACCTCATTTATCAAATACACCCATAACAAACACGTTGTCACATTGATGGACACCCCGGGTGATCAAAATTTTTTCTCAGCGGCCAAAATCTGTTTTCCGGTGGCCGATGCCATGGTCTTTGTCATCGATGGTGTGGGCGGGCCTTCCGCCATGACCGAAGAAGCGGCTGCCTCTGCTCTGGAATACAACCTGCCCGGACTGGTCATTGTCAACAAGCTGGACCGGGAACGATCCGATTTTGCCGCCTGTCTGGAAGCCTCTAATGTCTCTTTGAAAAAGAAAATTATTCCCATTTGTTATCCCATTGGGAAGGAAGCCGGTTTCAAAGGACTGGTGAACATCGTCACCCACAAGGCGTTTGAATATGACGAAAACGGCAAAGCCACACCCATGGATATTCCGGCGGACATGGCTGACGACATGGCCGCTGCCAAAGAAGAGTTCATTGAAAATATTGCGGAACTCAATGATGAACTGCTGGAAAAATACCTGGAAGGCGAGGAACTGACTGAAGAGGAGATCAAGAACGCCTTTCGGAAGGGAATTTCTGAGGCCCAGTTTTATCCGGCAATCTGCGCATCCGCTGTCAAAATGATCGGCATTGACACAGTATTGGACTTTATCAATACCTATATGCCCTCCCCGCTGGATAGAGGCGACTGGATCGCCAAAGACAGTGATGGACAGGATGTGGTAGTGTCTCCGGATCCGGATGCGGAATTCTGCGGATTTGTGTTCAATACGATTGTGGATCCCTATGCCGGACGGCTGTCCCTGTTCCGGGTAATATCCGGCACATTGGGGAAAGAGGGAAATTTCCTCAACGTGACCAAGGATACCAAGGAACGCTATTCCCAGTTGCTGGAAATTGCGGGTAAGGAGCAGAAATCCATTACATCGGCAGTGCCGGGATCCATTGTGGCGGTGGCCAAACTCAAATCCACGCTGACCGGAGACACCCTGACCGGCGGCAGGCAGATTCAGATTCCGGCCCCGGCCCCTATGCCACCGGTGATTTCCTTTGCCATCTCCCCCAAATCCAAGAATGACGAAGACAAGATTCATGAAGCCTTGCGAAAAATTCTTCAGGAAGACACCGGGCTGGAACTGAAGCGGGAAGAGGAAACACGGCAGACAATTTTGTCCGGCAGAGGGCTGGTGCATATCGAGGTAACCGCAGATAAAATTCAGCGCAAATTTAATGTAGCCATGGAGATCAACACCCCCAAGGTGGCGTATCGGGAAACCTTCAAGAAAAAAATCAGGGTCCAGGGAAAACACAAAAAACAGTCTGGAGGCCATGGCCAGTACGGGGACTGCTGGATCGTCCTGGAACCGCTGCCCAGAGGCACCGGATTCGAATTTGTGGATAAGATCGTGGGCGGTGTGATTCCCAAAAATTATATTCCTGCTGTGGAGGCCGGTATCCGGGAAAGCTCGAAGTACGGTATTCTGGCAGGGTTTCCCTGTGTGGATTTCCGTACCACCCTGGATTTCGGGTCCTACCATTCCGTAGACTCATCGGAAATGGCATTCAAGACGGCTGGATCCATTGCGTTCAAGGCCGCAGCCAAGGATGCCAAATCCGTTTTGCTGGAACCGATCATGAAAGTTTCGGTGAAAGTGCCGGATGCTAACACCGGTGACATCATGGGAGATCTCAACTCCCGGCGGGGCCGGGTTCTGGGCATGGATTCCGAAGATGACAAACAGATCATCAATGCCCTGGTGCCCATGTCGGAAATGCTCAGGTATGCCCCTGATCTGAGCTCCATGACCGGGGGCCGTGGAACGTTTACCATGGAGTTTGCCCAGTATGATGAAGTGCCGGGTGATCTGGCCCAGAAAATCATTGACCAGGTCAATGCAGAAAAAGAAAACAGTTAGCGGTCAATAGATGTCGGCCGGTTGGCCGGTAGTACATCCGCTGACCGATATCTCTCAGGGGAGGGTCTGTTGTTTCAGGTCCTTCCCTTTTTTTTCAGAGCAGGTCCGGGTTCAACCGGCAGTGTGACACGGCAGCCCGGTCCAGGAGATGCCCTAAAGCCCCCTTCTCCCCGGGAAAATACCCCATGGTTTTTTCCCAGACCTCCTGATCTTCCATACAGAAATAAACCTGAACATCCGGCGCATAGTCTTTTATCAGGTTCACCAGTTTCCGGTACAATTGTATGCGCAAGGGTTTAAAATATCGCATTTTATTGTCCAGCCCCAGGATAAACTCCCCATAGCAGAGTCTGGAGGATGGAAACCGGTTTTCAATGATCGGTTTGAGAGCCGGCATGAACCTAAAACTGCCGATACTGATCCACACGATGCTTTCCGGCCGGACATGGGAAAAAATATCATGGATTACCTGAGCATAGGCTCGTTCACATCCATCGTACAGCACCAGGGGGTCAAAATGAAACGACAGGGGGTATCCCTTGGCTTCACAACGTCCGGCTGTTTTTAGACGGATTTTCAGCGGTGTGGTGCCTTTTTCTTCCGACTGAATGACTTCCGGTGTGTTGACCGACCAGGCCAGCACAGTTTTTTGGTTATGGTCCAGATCCAGAAGCGATTCCACATTCGCGGTTTTGGTCTTGAGTTCCAACAGGCTGCTGGATTGTTCTGCAAAGGTGTTCACCAGGAACCGGGGGCTGGGGGTGAACGGTTCCCAGATCAGTGAATCCGTGTATTCTCCGGTGCCGATGCGAAAAATTTTGTTTTGTGAAAACAGGTGGGCCAATTCCGATTTTATCTGGTTAAGGCCTGAGAAATACTGAAGTACCGGTGGATGAAAATAGGCCTGAAGAATACAGTAGGCACAATCCATGGTACAGAAAGTTCCGGTGTGCAGAATCGTGTAGTCGCAGCAGGTGTAATGGCTGGTACCGGGACACGCCCGTATCTTGGCCCCTTTGTTGTTGGTGATATATAATAAAGATTTGGCGGCCCCGATCGGATCGTTTGCCTGATGGATCCGGTCATATATTATCCGGGGATCCGAAACGATTTCCGGATGGATGGACAGCCGGGAAACAATCTCCTCAATCTCACCGGTCATTTCCAGGGAGGGGTCCATGATGACCTGTCTGATTTTCATCGCTGCAAAAGCCCCTTCAGGTCGGGATGATCTGCCAGGGATGTCAGGGATTGAACCTGGTTTCTGAATTCTTCGGAAGACGTGAATTCAAAGGACACGCCATATGTCATGGATTCAAAATTATCCGGCAGATGAAACCGGAACCCGTTTTGAGACTGAAGCCGCCCGACATGGGATCTGGCTTTCTGCCGGGCCTGTTCAAGGTTCGGAAACCGGCGATGAACCAGATACTGCCGTATCTGGTCTCCTTTTTGTCCTAAGTCCTGGATATCCCGCTTGAAAAGGGCTTGCAACCCGGTTTCATTGAACAGGGTTGCAGGTGCGATCCGTTCTTTCTTGCATACTTCGGTAAAACAGGTGATCATATCCAGTTGCTTTCCGGAAGAGGCTTTGATCCGGGAAAACAGATCGATTAATACCTCAATGGCGCCGCTGTCATATCCGGTCAGCCGTCTGGCCGGTTTCAGGGCCAGACGGCCGTTTTCAAGCAGTGCAATGGCTTTGGGGGGCAGGTCTGATACCGCCAGCAGTTCTGAGATAAATGCCGGATTCAGCTGCCGGTTGAATATGCCGGGAGATTGACGGGCCATCTGTGCAGAATTCATGAATCGGCCCAGCAGTCTGACGGCTCTCACCTGTTCCGACGGGGTCAGTTCCCGGGCGAACGCATTGTCCGCAACTGCCTGGAGGGCACAAGCCTTCTCTTGATCAGACGGCATGATCCGGCAGTCAATTTCTCCGGATGCCCCGGCCTCGGCCAGAGACCGGGCCGCCTGAATCCGCCGAAACCCGCATACCGGAATAAAGCCGCTGTCCGTCAGCCAAACCGTGGGGGGGCAGATCAATCCCACTGTCCGGATGGACCGGATCAGAGACGTCAAATCTTCCTCTTCCTCGACCGTGATCCGGAAACGGTCGTCCTCCAGCCGTATGTCGGTTAATGCAATGGACCGGAACGGGTTAGAGCTGTTCACTCGTCAGTCTCGTGTAAATCTCTTTATACGTTTTGGCGGTATTTTCAATCACTTCTTTTGGCAGTCTGGGGCCCGGGGGAGTTTTGTCCCATCCGGAGTTGACCAGCCAGTCCCGGACCGTTTGTTTGTCAAAACTTTTCTGACTGCGGCCCGGGGCATAGTCGTCCAGGGGCCAGAACCGGGAGGAATCCGGGGTGAGCACCTCGTCGATGAGAATGATTTCGTTATCCAGCACGCCGAATTCAAATTTGGTGTCTGCGATAATAATCCCTTTTTCCAGTGCCAGGGCCGCTCCTTTGTTGTAGATTTCCAGGCTCAGGTCCCGGATTTTTTCAGCAGTTTCCTTGCCCAGAATATCCACGGTCTGTTCAAACGAGATATTGATATCATGATCCCCGACTTCCGCCTTGGTGGATGGGGTATACAAAGGTGCTGCCAGTTTATCGGATTCCTGAAGTCCTTCAGGCAGCTGAATTCCGCAGACATGTCCGGTGGTTTGGTATCCATGCCAGCCGGATCCGGTGATGTAGCCTCTCACAATACATTCAATGGGCAGCGGATCCGCCTTTTTTACCAGCATACTGCGTTTGTTCAAGGCTTTTTTGTAGGGATGACAGGGATCGGGGTAAGCATTCACATCCGTGGTCACCAGATGATTGCCCACAATATCCGCCATTTTTTCAAACCAGAACACACTGATCTGGTTGAGCACCTTTCCCTTTTCCGGGATGGGATCCGGTAATACCACGTCAAAGGCGGACAGCCGGTCTGTCGTGACCAGCAGCAATGTGTCGCCAAAGTCAAAAATATCCCTGACCTTGCCTTGTCGTTTCAATGGCAGGTCCTTAAATTGTGTTTCAGGGATAGCTGTCATGTGTGTCTCCTCGTTTTTGTCAATCAAAGGTAGTTTTTTTGGATAAAAAGATATCTATATCACGGATTTTTTTTTTTTTCCATAACAGGGAAACGCAAATTTATTTCCAGCCTGCGGAGCGCTTGACGAATGATGGCGATCATATTATTGTAGATGTCTGTTTGATCAATTCAAAAAAAGTCTTGTGTAAAAGGAATTTTATGAAAACAAACGGGATGATCTTGTTAGTCTGCCTGATGACCATGTCGGTCTGCTGCCCTGCCCTGTCTGCTGAAAAGCAGGTTCATTATACTTTGAAAAATCTGTGCCGGGCCGCCAACGAAACGGCGGAAACCATCAGGATCGCAGAAGATGACGTGAAGATCGCCCGACAGGATAAGCTGCGGGCCAGATCGGTTCTGATTCCCCGGGCCACCGTATTCGGCAGCTACACCAAGTACAAGGACACGGGCATATTTACTCCGGATACGGCAGTGGGGGGGATCCGGCTGAATCAGTCCTTCACTCTGAACGGCAGGGAGCTGATCGCCTATGATGTGGCCAAAAAAGGGATTGAAACCAATGTCTTTTCCCTGGAAGCGATTCGTTCTGCGTACCTGTTGGAAGTGTCACTGGCATATTTCAAAGCCCTGGAAGCCAAGCGCATGCTGGAAATTGCCCAGGCCGATGTAGAGCGGCTGAAAACCCATAAACAGGCGGTGGAGGAAAAACTGCGGGTGGGCAGTGTTACCAAAACCGATTCGTTCCGGGCCGAGGCGGAACTGTCCCGGGCCAGAACAGACCGGGAAATAGCGCTGAACGGCATCGTTCAAACACGGGCCAATATTGTCCGGATCACGGGCATTGATGACGGATTTTCCACTTCCGACACCGATATCCAATCCCTGGAGCTTATGGACATATCTCTTGAGCAGGTTCAGGCTAAAGCCTTGATAAACCGGTTCGAAATAAGAGCTGCACAAAAGAATATAGAAATTGCCGACCAGACCATCCGATATGAAAAAGGGGAATACTGGCCCCAGCTGAGTCTGGAGACCGGATACCGGAAATCCGACGTCACCTATGGCAGTTCATTGATGGGCATGGGCATCGGCCCAAACGATGAAGAAGCCTATGCCATGGCCGAAATTCAATTCACCCTGTTTGATGGGGGACTTCGCAACGCTCAGATCCGTCAGGCCGAAGCCAGAAAAAAACAGGCCCATACCTCGCTGATTCAGGTCAGAAACGATATTATACTGGAATCCAAAATTGCGTTTTCCGAGTATGAAACCGCCAGAAAAACCTTGATTAACCTGGCGGATGAATTGAAATCCGCACAAGAGAATTATAATGCCGTCCAGATGCAGTATCAGTATGGCCTGGCAGATATTGTGGACATGATGGATGCCAACACCCTGCTGGTACAGTCTGAGCGGCGGATTTCCAATGCCCGGTATGCCCTGTTTCAAACCATTTTTAAGTTGTTTTATACCCAAGGGGAATTACCGGCCCGCGTACTCGAATAAAAGGTAAAATGTAAAAATCAACGTATAGGACAAGGAGTAATCAAATGTACGAAATTATCGCCAACCCTGAAGACTATCAGATCGACCATCTGATCAACGGCACCGAAAATGCCGATATTGAACTGACCCGGGATGAACGCGACAAATGGGCAGGTGAGATCGTCAATTTCAGTGAGAAATTAACGGAATTTGCCGACAAATCGGGAAAATTGGCCCGGTTACTTCAATCCGATGAAAAAATATCTGCCACCCAGGCTTCATTGAAAACTTTGAAAATTCAATTGTTTGCCATCAATGATGCCCTGAATTCCGCGCTGGCGATTGCCGACCGGCTGGAGGCGGATATTGTTCAAAAATAAGGCGTGATCATAACAGCATTTTTTGACGTAGCACATGGTCTGTGATTACCAGCGCCAGCATGGATTCGCAGACCATGTTGATCCGGGGAATGGCACAGATGTCATGCCGGCCTGTGTGGAAATGACAGCCGGCTGTCCGCTTGTATCCAGGGTTTTCTGATCCAGCCCGATGGAAGGGATCGGTTTGACGTGTACCCGGACAACAATGGGTTCTCCGGTTGATATTCCAGCCAGAATTCCTCCGCAGTAGTTGGACAGAAACCCGGTGTCGTCCATGAGATCATTGTTTTGCAAACCGGTTCTGCCGGAAGCCTGGATTCCGGAGCCGATTTCCACGGCCTTGACCGCTCCGATCCCCATCATGGCTTTGGCAATGTCGGCATCCAATTTGTCAAACACCGGATCACCGATTCCGGCCGGCACATGATTCGCACGAATCTCCACGACCCCCCCCAGGGAATCCCCCTGAGCTTTCACGGTCTTGATGCGTTCAATCATGCTTTGGCCGCCGCCATATCCGGGCACCGCAGTTCATTTTTTTTACGGCGGTGGCATCAAACTGCTGAACCGCCACGCCGCCGATAGCCATGGTAAAACTTTGGACGGTCACGCCATAACGGTCCAGAACCGCTTGTGCCACTGCACCGGCCGCCACCCGGGCTGCGGTTTCCCGGGCCGATGCCCTGCCCCCGCCCCTGAAATCCCGGATTCCGTATTTTTTCTGGTAGGTGAAATCCCCGTGACCGGGTCGGTACAGATGGGCAATGTCAGAGTACGCGCTGGAGCGGGCATCCTTGTTTTGAATCAGGATGGCGAGCGGGGTGCCGGTGGTCTGTCCCTGAAACACACCGGACAAAATGACAGGGTTGTCCGGTCCCTGCGTTTGGTGCCTCCGACTCCCTGTCCGGGTTTGCGGCGGTTCAACGCCTTCTGGATTAGGGATTCATCCATGGGCAGGCCCGGCGGGCAACCCTGGATCACCACGCCGATACCCGGACCGTGGGATTCACCAAATGTCGTTATGTGAAATGCTTTACCGAAACTGGATCCGGCCATGATCAAGGCTCCTTTTGATAATTTCGGCAATTTCCCGGGGAGTGTGACCGGTGGTGGTGGCCACGGTTATGTCAGCCAGGTCTTTATAGAACGGGGTGCGTTCCGTCAGGGTGTCACGGGTTTCTTTCAGCAGGGATCGGGCGGTGAACCGGGGCCGGGTCGATCGGGTGTGCGGGTCTTCCTTCAGTCGCTGAACAATGGTGTCAGGATCCGCTGTCAGCCAGATCACCGTTCCGTTTTTCTTTATCAGCGCCCGGTTTTCAGGGGCCAGCACCATGCCGCCGCCTGTGGCTATGACCTGGTTGTTTTGAAGAACAATTTTTTTTAAAATCATTGTTTCTTTTTGTCTGAAATACGGCCATCCCCTGGCCGCCACCAGCGTATCAATATCGGTACCGCAGTCTGACTCTATGCGTTTATCCGTATCCACAAAATCATACCTCATCAAATCCGACAGATGCTGCCCCACCCGCGTTTTTCCGCAGCAGCGGTAACCGATGAGAATGAGATTACAGGGCATCATATACTTCCCAGAATCCGGGAAAGGATTTTCCAACACAGGCCGGGTTTTCGATCTGTATGTCCGGCACCGTGAGGCCGGCTACGGCAAACGCCATGGCAATCCGGTGATCGTTAAAGGTATTGATGAAAGCGCCTGAAGGCGTTCCGCCTGTCACTGTCAGCCAGTCCTCCCCCTGCTCGGTGAGAATGCCCATTTTTTCCAGCTGGGATGTCACGGCATAAAGCCGGTCACATTCCTTTTCCCTCAGATGCCCTATGTTGCGGATCCGGGTGGTGCCGGTGGCAAAGGCCGCCACCACGGCAATGGTAGGGACCGCATCCGGGGTGTCAGACATATCCACATCCACGGCATGCAGATCACGGCCCTTGACCGCCGCTGATCCTTCTTCAAAAAACAGGTCGCAGCCCATTTTTTCAAGAATCCGGATCTGTTTCAAATCTCCCTGAAAAGAATCCGCCTGGATATGGGCCACACCGATCTTCTGTCCGGTAATGGCGCCGGCGGCCCAGAAATAACCGGCATTGGACAGGTCCGGCTCCACCACATGGTCTCCAGGGATGTACTGCTGTCCTCCCGGCACCTGATACGTGGTGTCATTGATACGGCAAGCCGTCACTTGAAATTGTTTCATCACGTCCATGGTCAGATCAATATAGGGGGAAGACACGGGCGGGCCAGTCAGGTCAATGGTCAGTCCGTGGGTCATGAAAGGTCCGATCATCAGCAATGCGGATAGATATTGACTGCTTTTCGAGCAGTCCAGCCGGGTGGTTCCTCCCTGGCGCTCTTTTCCTTGAATGGTGACCGGTGGAAATCCGTCCGGAGTGCCGGAGAAAGCATGGATGCCTATAGGTGACATGGCATCCAACAGCTCTTTCATGGGCCTTGCGCACATGCGGTCATCACCGGTCAGGGTATACGGAGTGGTGCCGAGTCCGGTGATACCGGCCAGAAGCCGCATGGAAGTGCCGGAGTTGCCCAGGTATATGGGATCGGCCCAAGGTGCTGGATGCCCGGCAAATCCGGTCACCCGGACCAAGTCGCCACCGGTGTGGTCGATTTTTGCCCCCAGACAGGATAATGCATCCCGGGTCAACCCCAGGTCCTGGGAATCCAGAAGGTTCCGGATCCGTGACGTGCCACTGCACAATGCTGCGCAGATGAGCATGCGGTGGGAGATGCTTTTGGAGCCCGGCACCGTCACGATTCGGGGGGAAGAAACGGGTTTCGGGGTCAATTGTTTCATGGTTGGTCCTGTTTTGGTCTTAAATGGGTTGAATATTCTGATGGGCGAGAACGGCATGCCGCATTTTTACCATATCCGGCGAAATACCGGTCCACAGTTCAAACTGGGCTGCTGCCTGGGCTACAAACATGGTCACCCCATCTATCACCTGGCATCCCTTTTTTCTGGCCATTGACAACAGCCGTGTTTCCAATGGGGTATACACCACATCCATTACCAGGGTGGCGGGCGTAAGACACTCGGACGGACATGACAGCACGTCGGTATCCGGGGCCATTCCAAGGGATGTGGTGTTAATGATGATATCCGGACGAAGATGACAGATTTGATCCATAGGACAAAAATCTGCATTGTATTGTGTTGCCAAGGCCCTGCCCTTTGGTTCAGATCGGTTGGTGATCACCATCCGCCCCTTTTGTTCATGGATGCCGAACGCCACAGCCCGGGCCGCCCCTCCCGCTCCGATGATCAGCACGGATTTGCCGGAAACAGATGAATTTTTCAACGGAAGGACAGCAGCCCGGCTGTCGGTGTTGTATCCGTACAGCCTGCCTTGCTGGTTGACAATGGTGTTCACGGCTCCGATGGCTGCTGCCTGGTCATCGATATGATCCAGAAAAGGGATGACTTCGGTTTTAAAGGGAATGGTGACTGAAACCCCGTGAACATGGAACTGTCGGACTGCTTCCATAGCCGGTTTGATATCAGTGGGTGCAAACGCCAGATACACTGCATCAATGGAATGATCCGCAAATGCCTGGTTGTGAACCAGAGGGCTTCTGGAGTGGGAAACCGGGTTGCCCAGCACGCAGTAAAGTTGGGTGGCTGAAGTGATGGGTGTCACGATCCGCCCTCTTTTTTAACGATAAAGGACTGGATTCGATTGCCGTCCATCTCTTTGACCGTTGCGGTCCACCGGTCGATGATCACGGATTCTCCGGGCTGGGGGATCCGGTCGATCTGTTCGAGAAAAATCCGGAAAAGGTGTCGTAGCTCACTGATTCCGGGATATTGATGTCGATTTCCTTGTTCAGGTCCTCCACATTGATTCGTCCGGCCACCAGCCATTTGTTGTCTTTGAGACGGACAATGTCCGGAACCATCTGGTCGGTCTCATCAATGATTCTCCGAAAATTTCCTCCACCACGTCCTCCAGTGTCACCAGGCCGGCCACTCCGCCATGCTCGTCCACCACAATGGCCATATGGCTTTTTTTGGCCTTGAATTCCTGGAGCAGAGAGTCCAGTTTTTTGGACTCCGGAATAAAATAAGGTTTTTTCATAATGGTTTTGATATCCAGGGAGGATATCTGTTCATCAGATGCAGTGAGTTTTTGGTAACTGGCAAACAGGTCCTTGATGTGCAGCACACCGATAACATTGTCGATGCTGTCTTCAATGACCGGAATCCGGGAATATCCGGTTGATAAAATGGCGGGAATGTCCAGTTCTTCCATGGCATCCACCACGAACATATCCGCTCTCGGAGTCATGATTTCACAGCAGGAGGTATCATCGAATTCAAAAATATTGGTGATATATTCTTTTTCCGCTTCCTTGATTTCCCCTTCTTCTTCCACCACTTCCACCATGGTCATCAGTTCATCTTCGGTCACCGTATGGTATGCCGGATTGACCGACCCGTATAATCTGGGAATGAAATTGAGAATCAGAACCAGGGGCCAGAAAAGTCTGGAAAGCCAATATAACGGGAAAATAACCACCCGGGCTACCATTACGTTGTACTGCGTGGCAAACGCTTTGGGAAATATTTCTCCGAACACCAGGATCACCAGGGTCATGACCCCGGTGGCAATGCCCACGGCATTGGATTGGAAATAGGTGATTGCAATGGATGTGGCCAGGGCCGCCCCCCCGATATTCACCAGATTGTTGCCGATGAGGATCGTTGTGAGCAGCGTATGGGGGTCCTGTTTCATTTTGACGATCAATTCTCCGGTTTTCGACCCGTCTTTGGCAACATGGAAGGCTTTGATTCTAGAAATGGAAAACAGTGCGGTTTCAGATGATGAAAAAAAACCGGACAACACCAGGCAGATAACCAGCAATGTGATATTCAATGTCATCAAGTTAGATTTTTTCCTTCAAAACAGATCATTTGAAAAATCAGTTTAATAAGGTTTGATAGGGTTTGTCAAACCTCCATTTTCCTTTTAGCGACTATTATTATCCCTGGATTGTAATGCCAAAGCGATTTCCGCCGCTCGGGCAGCCGCACCAGGTCCTCCCAGCAACCGTCTGACCGGAAGCAGCCTGTGCCGGAATTCATCCAGGTGAGTGAGCATCTCACAGGCAGCGGTGGAAATGGTTTCCGGGGTGGCTACGTCCTGAAGCAGTTCAGGCATCACCTCTTTGTTCAGGATGATATTTGCCAGACCGGCATACGCCACTTTCACGACCGCACGGCCCACGTGAAACGTAATCGGCGACACTTTATAGACAATCACGGTGGGAATGCTGCACAACGCGGCTTCCAAGGTGATGGTGCCGGATGCGGCAATCAGCATGTCCGATTGTTCAAAAATTTGTCTGGGATCGCCGGAAATTACTCGGAACAGTTCGGGATTTTTTGCAGCCTTTACCTGTGATTCTATCAGATCCGAGGGGATCGATTCTGCGGCTGAAACCAGAAACCGGATGTTAGGATGGTGCCGGTGAATGTTCTGTGCTGCGGCCAGAATGGTCGTCAGCAGTGCATGTATTTCGTTTTTTCTGGAACCGGGCAGCAGTCCGATGGTTCCGGAATCCGGCACATCAGTATGGGATCTGACGGGATGCGGCAAAGGCACAGGGTATTGATCCAGCAAAGGATTTCCCACATAAGTGGCGGGAACACCAGCCTTTTTGTATATTTTTTCTTCAAAAGGAAAGATCAGTCCGGCATGATCAACTGTCTGTTTCATCTGTCGGAGGCGGGACGGGTTCCAGGCCCACACCTTGGGGGGGATATAGTAAAACACCGGGGAGCGGCTGTGCTTTTTTACATATGCTGCCGCCCTGAGGTTGAAGCCCGGATAGTCGACAAGAACTACCAGCCCCGGATCAAGGCTTCGCAGGTGATGTCTGAAAAGATCGAACGCCTGTTTGACTGGCCGGATCTGCCGGATAACCTCCCAAAGTCCCATGGCGGACAGCCGATCAATGGAAAAAACAGACGGGCCCCGGCGTCGGCCATGCAATGTCCGCCAATACCATGGAATATCAGCGAGCCGTCCCGCTGTTTCATCTCCCGGATCAGGTCTGCCCCGTGCACATCTCCGGACGGTTCGCCCGCCAGTATCAGGACATGGTTGTTTTTTTTCGGGTCATAAGATATCATCGTCCGTCAAAGCGGTAATGGCGATTCCCCGTTCGTCTGCCAGAGCAATCATCTGTTCCCGGTCAAAAGACAGGGATTTGCCGGCTTCCAATACCAGGGCCGTGGCCCCAGCTGCCGCCATGGTTCGAATGGTTTCTCCGCCGGTGGCCGGCAGATCAAACCGCAGATCCTGTTGGGGTTTGGATCGTTTGACCACCACACACCCATTACCCCGGGCCAGTCCACCTCCCCGCCGGATGGTGGCATCCGTGCCGTCAATGGCTTCCACCGCCAGGACCGTACCGTTGCTGATCACAATGCACTGGCCGATGTCCAGTTTTCCCACGGCCTTAGCCAGGTTCCATCCTTGGATTGCATCCTGTTGCTCTGCATGATCCATGGGTCTTTTGGTCCAGCAGCCAGGTGGACTCAACAGTTCAGGCAAAAGTAGTGTCGAGGGCTGAATGTCAATGCCTTCGGTTTCCAGCAGATCTGCAAACCGGGTTAAAATCGAATCATCGTGGCTTCTGCCGGTTTTGAGAATAAAGGCCAATGCCTTGAAATCCGGACGAATATCCTTGAAAATGCTGGTTTTGTGTATGGTTCCAAGCATGACGGCCTCGTGAATGCCCTGGCGTTTGAAATATTTCACCAGTCTGGATACTTGTCCCAGATACAGCCATTGAAATTTTGATACCTTTTCAACCAGCCTGGGATCGGTTTCCGAAACAAAACCGGCCGCTACCACGTCCATGTTTTTTTCGGCGGCTTTTTTTGCAAACAACAGTGGAAACTGTCCGCCGCCGGCAATCAGTCCAATTTTCATCGATTCATTTACCGGGTGATTCCCCGGCTGGAGTTGACAATGAAATCAGTGAAATTTTTCACTTCCGGAATCTGTTCCACCTCGGCCCTGACTCTTTCCGAAGCCTGTTTAACCGTCAGTCCGATCCGAAAGAAAATCCGGTAGGTTTTTTTGAGTTCACCCAAAGTGAAGCTGGAAAACCGGTGGCGCTTAAGGCCGACATTGTTCAGGCCGTGAAGGGTGGCCCGGTCTCCAGCAGCAATGACATAAGGAGGAATATCTTTTACTACAGCGGACTTGCCGCCGATGTAGGCGTAATCCCCGATTTTGACAAACTGATGGATGGCCACCAATCCGCCGATAGTGGCATGGTCACCGATCTCGATATGTCCCGCCAACGTGGAGTTGTTGGCTAAAATGACCTGTCTGCCGGTTTTGCAGTCATGGGCGATATGGGTATAGGCCATCAGATAATTTTCCTCGCCCAGTTGGGTGATGCCGCCGCCGGCTTCCGTGCCCCGGTTGATGGTGACAAACTCCCGGATAATGGAACCCCGGCCGATGGTCAGGTAGCTTTTTTCACCGTGAAATTTTAAGTCCTGGGGCGCACCTCCGATTGACGCGTATTGAAATATCTGGCAGTCTTCACCGATGGATACGTATTTATCGATGGTGGTATAAGGACCGATGGTGGTTCCGGCCCCGATGCGTACATCTGAGTTAACGATGGCAAAAGGACCGATCGTTACACGGGAATCAATTTCAGCAGATGGGTCGATGATGGCAGTAGGATGAATCATGCTGCTCCGGTTTTTGTATGACGCGTTCAAGAGATTCGAGCCGTTTTTCCATGGCCAGAAGGGTTTTTCGCATGCCCGGCAACCGGCTGAGGATATTGACGACTTTTAACCAGGTTTTGTGGGGCATGTGCGGAATCCCGGAAACGATCTGGTTGTCCGGGACGGAAGAAGACACCCCTGAAAAAGGCCCCACGATGACATTATCGCCAATGGTCAAGTGTCCTGATATGGCCGATTTTCCGGCAATAATAGTTTGCCTTCCAACCGTGGTGGACCCGGCGATTCCCACCTGGGCCACCACCAGAGTATTGTCTCCGATGGATACATTGTGGGCAATGTGCACCTGGTTATCGGTCTTCACGCCGTTGCCGATCCGGGTAACCCCCAGGGTGCCTCGATCAATGGTGTTGCATGCTCCGATCTCCGCATGGTCTCCAATGATGACATGGCCGGTATGGGACAGCTTGAAATGGATGTCACCATCCTGGACAAATCCATAACCGTCAGATCCGATCACGGAACCTGAATGAACAATGACATAGCTTCCCAGACAGGTGTTATCCATCAGGGTCACATTGGGTTTAATGACGGTGTGGTCTTTGATCACACACCCATTTCCAATAAATACATGGGGCATGACATGCACATGGTCTCCGATAACCACATCGTTTTCAATCACCACGTGAGGGCCGATGGTGACGTTTTCCCCCAGCGCACAGTTTTTTCCGAAGACCGCCAGGGGACTGATACCTGGGACGGGGGCCGTGACCGGATGAAACAGCGGGACCAGTTCGAAAAATGAGCGCCTGGGATTGTCGGTCTTCAAAAGGCAGAAACGGGAGAAAGGAACTGCAACCTCAAAATCCCTGGGAACAATCACGGCTTTGGCCCGGGTCTGATCAAGCCGTGACAGAAAAGCTGTGTTCCCGGCAAAAGTGATATCCGATGGACCGGCATGATCAAAAGAGGATACACCTGTGATGCTGGTTGAAGGGTCTCCGGTCACCCGGGCACAAATTTTATCCGCAATTTCTTTAACTGTCAGTTTCATGAATAAGTGTTAACCGCCTGAAAATCAGCTTCCCTTGGCTGTGGCTGCATTGTATTTCTTAATGACAAGATTCGTGATATCCACGTGATCCGAAGCATATATGACACCGGCATTCTTTTTTTCTATGATCAAGTTGTATTTTTCTTTTTGCCCCAGTTCATTGGCAATCGCAAACACGGCTTTCTGCATGTCGTTGATCATTTTGATTTCCATGTTTTTCAATTCATTGGCATAATCCTGCTGCATGATTTTGAAATCTTCGATCTGATTTCTGAAGTCCCGTTCTCTTTCCCGTTTTTTTTCATCGCTGAGCACCAGTGCTTCCTTTTCAAAAGACCGGCCGATCTCATCGAGACGCTGTTTTTCATTTTCCAGTTTACCCTTGAGTTCCGTACCTCTGGTATTCAGAGCCTTTTGATTCATTTTTCCGGCACTGGATTCCTGCATGATTTTTTCAAAATCGATGATGCCGATTTTAACTGAATCCGCCCCGGATGCGACCGGCACCAGCCCGATGAATGACAGCCATATTATCATTGAAAGAACAAGTTGTTTCATGATTTCCTCCCAAAAAATTCCTGTTTACTGATATTAGAAAAAAGCCCCGATGGAAAAATCAAACTGGCCGTCTCCGGTTTTAAATTCATCCTGGCCTTCCACCACAAAACCATAGGCCAGACGGATGGGCCCCATGGGGGAGTTCCACCGCAGTTCAAATCCTGCTGAGGAATATTGTTTGGCCAGATCAATGCTTTCACTGGTTCGATAGACATCTCCCCGGTCATAGAACAGCACCCCGGCCACTCCTTGTTCCTCTTGAAGGGGAAAAATCAGTTCCGCATTGAATTGGACAAATTTTTCCCCCCCCCGCAGAATGCTTTGTCCGGGTTCTCTGGTGTTGATGTCGTATTTGTCAAAGCCCCGAACGGAATTGATGCCTCCCAGATAAAACCGCTCCCAGTCGATATCGATCTGCCCGTTAGTGCGGTCATCCAGATATCCGCCTTCCACATGAAAGGCTCCGGTGAATTTCCAGAAAAGAGGAATCCAGAAGCCCCCCTCTGCCAGATACCTCGTGTAGTCAATGTCGCCACCCATGAACTCCCCAGCGTATTGCACCGATACTTTGCTGAAAATACCCTCTGTGGGCAGAAAATAATGGTTTCTGGAGTCATAGCTGATATACGGCTTGATACTGGCGGTGAAAAAATCTCCTTCAGTCACGCTGGTATATTGGGTTTCTACGTTTTCGACTTCAAAATCTTCCACATTGTATTCCACGCCGATGGTGGTGTAATCCCACAGCTGCCGGTAAGAGGATCGGAGCGTCAAACCGATGGCGTTGCGTTCGAAATATTCGAACTCTTTTTCTAATTTGTAGATATTGAAGCCGGCTGAAATCGGCTTGTCAAAAATCCATGGTTCGGTGAACCCCAGATCATACAACCCGGTTTCTCCTGAGATTCTGCCCAGAATTTTTAAATTCTGTCCCCGGCCGAACAGATTGCGTTCCTCCAAAGATACCTGACCAAAAGGACCGTCATCGGTTGAAAATCCCCCGCCAAAAGCAAAATTGCCTGTGGGTTTTTCTTCCACCTTGACCTCCAGATTCCGCTGATTGGTCCTATCGGTTGGAACCGGGTTGATTTCTACCGTTTGAAAATAATCTTTGTAAGCCAGGTTCCGGTAGGAACGCTGAATGTCTTTCATGGAAAATTTTCCCTGCTCTTCCACGGCAAGCTCCCGCCGGATTACCTTATCTCTGGTTTTTTTGTTTCCAGAGATAAGGATCCGGTTGAAATAAACCGGTTCTCCCTGGACGATATGGTAGGTGATGTTCACAATATGACGGGCATCATCGGTTTCCACCAGAGGCGAGACCTTGACATTGGCAAAGCCCTGGTTGGCATAATAATCATTGAGCCCCAGCATGTCTTTTCGGATCAGCTCCCGGTTGTACAGATCCGATTCCTTGACCAGAAGTTTGTCGGACAGATCGGCTTTGGAAGTCAGAATATCTCCGGTAATGTCCACTGTCCCGGTTTTGTATTGTTCTCCCTCATCAATCCTGAACCCGATGGTGATGCTTTCTTCCTCCATTTCTATCTGCGGATCCGATACTTTGACATTGATGAATCCATTGTTTTTATAAAGCGATTCGATACGCAGCACATCATTGGTAAGCTCACTTTCGTCCAGATCTCCGGAAGAGGTGATAAACGACCAGAATCCTTTTTCCCGGGTTTGAATGTTTTTTTTCAGTTTTTTGTCATTGAAGTGTTTGTTTCCTTTAAACACGATGGATTCGATTTTGATTTTTTCTCCCTCTTCAATGACGAACAGAATATCTGCCTGGTTGTTGTCCAGGGAAGTGATTTCATAATGAACTGCACAGTTGTGGTAGTTTTTTTCCGTGTACAACCCTTTGATTTTTTCTACATCTCCATTGATTTTATACACATTCAGGATGGATCCGGTGCTGGTATCCACCACTGCGGCCAGTTCGTCGTCTTTGTAAACCCGGTTTTGGAGAATGAGATATTTCTGACGCTGGGTTTTTCCGTGACAGTGAAAACAATTTCAACCCCTTGGTCCAGCTCATTTTTTTGATCACCACGTCATCAAAATAGCCCATTTTATAGACCTGTTCCAGGTCTTTGGACAATTTTTCCTGATTCACGATGTCGCCGGGACTCGCTGAGATCACCCGCAGCACTGCATCTGAATCCACCCGGCGGTTACCGGTCACAGAGATTTTTGAAATGATTCGTTTTTCAAACAGTTCGCCGATGATTGCCCGGGCCAGCTGATTTGTTGCGGCATGCAGCTCTTCCAGAGAATCGGATTGAGAAAAAAAGGCAGCGGCGGGCCGGATTCATAGACCGGGTGCATGATCGTGTCAATACTGATGCCGCTGCCGGCAATGAAGATGTTTCCGGTGATAATGTGATCCACACCCAGGCGAATGCCTTCCTGCTGGAATCTGGCGGTATTCCAAGTTTCCGTGTTCATGTCGTCTGTGACATACACCACCTGCGTGCCTTCCTTTTCCAGGCTGTTTCCCAGCATTTGAGGAAGATCTGTGCCAAGCGCTTGATGGGGCTTAGAGGCCTGAACGGAAAATGGAAACACTGCGACACTCACGGTCTGCTCGGCATACAAGTTTGTCATCAGTGCGAACCATGCCATCCATATCAGCGCTGCATTGAGCAAATATTTTTTCATATCAGTCCCTTTCATGTGCCGGTACAATTTTTCCACGTTGGATCGTTACCTTTTCTTCCATCATATGGGCCAGTTTCATGTTATGGGTGACCACGATCACGGTCATTCCCAGTTCTTTGTTTAACTCTGAAATCAGGGAATGAATACCATCCGCATTTTTTTCGTCCAGATTGCCGGTGGGCTCATCCGCCAGAAGTATGTCCGGTTTCATCACCAGGGCCCTGGCGATAGCCACCCGCTGCTGTTCCCCCCCGGACAGATCTTCCACGCGATGACGACATCGATCCGCCAACCCTACCCTTTCAAGCATATTTTCGGCCTGGGTTTCAACCATTTTTTTGATTTCCGGGCAATGAGTCCCGGGACCATCACATTTTCCACTGCAGTAAAGCCCTGAAGCAGATAATGAAACTGAAACACAAATCCAATCCGTTCGTTTCTGAACGATGCCAGCTGATCATCTTTCAGTGAAAGCAGGTTATGGCCCTGAAAAAACACCTCTCCTTGATCGGGTCGATCCAGGGTCCCAATGATATTGAGCAGGGTGGATTTGCCGATACCCGATGCCCCAACCACCGCCATCGTCATTCCCCGAGTAATGGAAAAATCAGATTCATTAAGGATATTAATTTTTTCCGGGGACATGCCAAACGTCTTGGTGATCCGGGTCAGGCGCATAAGAATTGATTCATCCCTATCCATACCGAATAGCCTCCAGCGGGTCCATGTTCGATGCCTTCCAGGACGGATACAACGTAGAGATGAAGCAGATGATCACAGCACTGACAGAAATGATAAGCACATCCATTGGGTCCAGCTGGACCGGCAGTGTGGAGAACGGGTACGCCTGGGGCAGCCGGATGAAATCATATCGCTTGAGCAGCAGACAGATGACGGTGCCGGACACTGTTCCCAGCAAGGTTCCGATCACGCCGATGACCAGACCCTTGAAAATGAAAATATTGCGGATCATCCGATGGGTGGCGCCCATGGCTTTGAGCACGGCAATATCTTTTGTTTTTCCATGACCAGCATGATCAGGGCGGATGCAATGTTGAATGCCGCCACCAGAATGATCAGGGTCAGAATGATGAACATGGCGGTTTTTTCAAGTTTCAATGCGGAAAAAAGGCTCTGGTTGATTTCCATCCAGTCCCTGACATAAAACGGGTGATGCTCCAGATGGCTCAGCAGGGTTTTGCGGATCTCCTTGACGTTGAAAATATCATCCACCCAGATGCCGATGGCGGAAATTTTGTCTTTGTCGCCTGTCAAAGCCTGGGCCTGATCCAGATTGACATAGGCCAGCATGCCGTCATATTCGGACATGCCGGATGAAAAAGTGCCTTTCACCACAAACGGTTTCATGGCTGGGATCTGCCCCATGGGAGAGATCACGGACCGGGTGGACATGAGAATGATCTTGTCTCCGGCCGAAGCGCCCACGGACCGGGCCAGCTCTTTTCCCAGAATGATACCCGGCAGATTACCGGAATCTTTCTGGACCGCCAGGGCATCTGTTAATGTGAACACATCAAACCCCTGGATCAGCGAAGCACTGTTATCCGGCGCAATACCCCTCACCATGCCCCGGACATGGTATGACGGGTCCGGATGATGGCCTGGGCAAACATGATGGGGGAAACGTCTTTGATCCGGGAACTGGCAGGTATGTTCTGAATCACGGTTTCGTAATTTTCAAAGGGGCCGTTGTAATTCATGACCAGAATATGGGGCTCCAGCCCAAGAATCCGTCGTCTGAATTCGGTTTCCGCGCCGTTCATGACAGCGATCACCACCACCAGCGCCATCACCCCCACCATGACCCCGGCCACGGACAGAAAGGTGATCAAGGAGATAAATCCTTCTTTCCGCTTGGCCTTAAGATAGCGCCGGGCTATGAACAGTTCCACAGCCATGGATGATCAGTTGCTGTGCTTCATGTGAGGAAACAGGATCACCTCTCGAATGGAGGCGGCATTGGTGAGCAGCATCACCAGCCGGTCAATGCCGATGCCTTCTCCGGCAGTGGGGGGCATGCCGTATTCCAGGGCCTCCACATAATCGGCATCCATGATATGGGCTTCGTCGTTTCCTTCATCCCGCTGGCGCACCTGCATGAGAAACCGGTCGTGCTGATCTTCCGGATCATTGATTTCGGAAAATCCGTTGGCAATTTCCCGGCCGGCGATGAACAGTTCAAACCTGTCAGTCAGGTTCGGGTCGGATTCGCTTTTCCGGGACAATGGCGACACTTCCACCGGGTACCCGGTGATGAATGTGGGCTGGATCAACCTGGGCTCCACCAGCACATCAAAGAGTTTGGTGAGAATTTTTCCATGACTTTCGGTTTTGGTGATCTGGATCTGTCGGTCTTTTGCAAAGGCCAGCAGGGCTCCGGTATCATTTACAATATCCGGGTCCATCCCGCCGATAGATGACAGCGAGTCGATCATGGCCATCCGCTGCCACCCGGATTTGAAGTCAATGGTGTGGCCCTGATATCCGATGACGGTGTCTCCGGTGATGGCTCTGACAATAAAGGCAAACATCTCTTCTGTCAGTGCCATCAGGTCCTGATAATCCGCATAGGCCTGGTAGAATTCTACCATGGTGAATTCCGGATTGTGCCGGGTAGACACACCCTCATTTCTGAAATTACGGTTGATTTCAAATACTTTTTCAAACCCGCCTACCACCAGGCGCTTCAGATAGAGCTCCGGAGCGATTCGCAGGTACAGTTCCATGCCCAGTGCGTTGTGCCAGGTCTTGAAGGGCGTGGCTTCGGCACCTCCGGGCAGTGGCTGCATCATGGGGGTTTCGACTTCCATGAATCCGTGTTCTTCAAAAAATTGGCGCATGGCCGAAACAATCCTGCTTCGGGTAATGAAAATGTTCCTGGAGCCTTCGTTCATGATCAAATCCAGATACCGTTGCCGATACCGTTTTTCGGGATCCTTGATTCCGTGAAACTTTTCCGGCAGAGGCCGCAAGGCTTTGGACAAAAGCCGGAATTCCATGGCCAGGACGGTCCATTCTCCGGTTTTGGTCTGAAATAAAGGACCAGTGACACCGATAAAATCTCCGATGTCCAGTTTTTTGAACAGGTCGTAAGTCTCATCCCCGACTTTGTTTTTCTGGACATACACCTGCATCTGGTCTGATCCGTCCTTAAACCGGACAAAAGAGGATTTCCCCATTTTGTTGATAGCCATCATCCGTCCCGCCAGCCTGAATGTCCGGCCGTCTTCGCCCAGTGATGACGGGTCCGTCTCAATGATGGTCCGCAGCTGGGCCGCGGAACAGGAAATTTTGAAGTCATTGGGGTACAGGGGGACGCCTTTTTCCCTGATAGCGTTTATTTTTTCTTTTCTGGCCTGGATGACCTGCGTGTCTTTATCCATGAGAGTCTTGTTTCCGTAATGTTCCTTTGGTGTGGTTCAAATTGATAAACATAATAAAATAGCTTGATTGACAAATGGTTGTCAAGCAGTTGTTTGGTCATTCATCGGTTTTGCCGGTTTGAATATGATGGTGAAAAGAGTTCCCTTTCCGGGGATGGAGTCAAAATCGATCAAACCGTCATAGGTTTCAATGAGCCGGTGAATAATGGGCAGGCCAAGTCCGGTACCCTCTGATTTGGTGGTGAAGAACGGATCGAAAATATGGCGGGCATTGTCGGGATCGATGCCCTGCCCGTTGTCTTCAATGGTCAGATAGATCCGCTGATTTCTCGGAGATGTTAGGGTAATGATAACCCTTCCGTTTTCAGGAATGGCCTGAGCCGCGTTTTTGATCAGATTCCAGAGAATTTGTTGAAAGTGTACCGGATCGATGAGAACGAAGAGCCCTTCATCCAGACGGGTGATAATTTGAATTCTGTTTTTGAATTCTTCGGTGTTCATAAACAAGGCAACCACATCCAAGATCACCTGATGGATTTTTATCGGCACGGCATTGGCTTTGCCGGGTTTCGCAAACAGTCGAATTTCATTGACAATAGTTTTTAACCGATCGGTTTCCCTGAGAATGATTTTCATAAGCCGGTCCTCCCGACTGCCAGGGGCGGTATCTTCTCTGAGCAGCTGGATGGATCCGGCCAGAGATGCCAGCGGATTTTTGATTTCATGGGCGATGCCTGAAATCATCTCATCCATGGCTTCCATTTTTTCCACCCGCCGGTAATGGGAGTGGGTGATTTTCAGATTCTGCCGGGCCCGTCTCAGCTGTTTTGCCAGAACCCCGCTCAGCAAGGCGACTGTCAGACAGGCGGCCATGAGAATGACGATCCGATAAAAGACCAGGCTCGGGTCCAGGGAGGCCGGAGCCGTATGCTGGCCAGAAAAGGGCGGTATAATATGAAAATATTCCAGGACAATCAACAGGCCGTATTGGACGCTGGAAAGACCGGCAATGATAATGCTGCCATGCTGAAGCACCAGCATGGCGCTGTAAATGATGATCAGGAGATACAAAAATGTGAAAATGGAATCAAGGCTGCCGGTCACATAGATGATCACGGTGACGGTCAAGGTGTCCATCAGCATCTGGGTAAAGGAAAGCGCCAGCAGATTTTTTCCGCGATTGAGCCACAGGCCGTATCCCACGGACAGCAGCAATACAGCGGCTGCCAGATAGTACAGGGACACAAACGGTTGGGATAAAAAGGACAGGTTTTCCCCGGTGGAAAAGACCAGGCTTGAAAATATCAATACAACACAGAAAATCACCCGGGCCAGAACAATCCATTTCAGTGGCTGGATCCTGTCGGATGTATCCATGAACGGGTCGTCGGGCAGAAATCTATCCAATGTTGCCTGCCATTGAAAAAATGGGTAGATACATGGCAATGACCAGTCCGCCTACGACCACGCCCAGGAAAACCAGCATAAACGGCTCGATCATGTCCGTGAGGTTTTTAACCGCCTGGTCCACTTCATCATCGTAGAAATCCGCGATTTTTTTCAGCATGGTGTCCAGTGCACCGGTGGATTCCCCGACAGCAATCATGGAACAGACCATGGAAGGAAACACCCCGCTTTCCAGCAGCGGATCTGCCATGGACCGGCCTTCGGAAATCCCGGATTTGACATCCTGTATGGCAAATTCAACGATTTTGTTTCCTGCGGTACGTCCCACGATGTCCAGGGCTTCCAGAATGGAGACTCCTGATGAGATCATGGTGCTGGTGGTGCGGGTGAATTTGGCCACGGCCACTTTTCGGATCAGAATGCCGATGACCGGCAGACGAAGAAACAGATCGTCCATGAGGATCCGGCCTTTTTTTGTTTTGTAAAACCGCCTGATGAGAAACACGGTTCCGATCAGTCCCCCTATGATATATCCGATATTGGCTACCACGAAATTACTCAACGCCACCACCATCAGTGTCGGACCCGGCAGGGCAGATCCCATGCTGGCGAACATCTCTTCAAACACGGGAATCACGAATACCAGGATGATCCCCACCACGATGATAGCCACGATGATGGTGATAATGGGATAGGTCATGGCACCCTTGACCTGTTTTTTGAGCTTTGCCATTTTTTCCATGTAAGCGGACAGGCGGCCCAGAATGACATCCAGGATACCGCCGGCCTCTCCCGCGGCAATCATATTGACAAATAGCTCATTGAAATCAGAAGGAAATTTTTTCAGGGCATCGGCAAAGGTTTCTCCGGATTCCACCGATTCCTTGATTTTTTTCAGATGTTTTTTAAAGGTCGGATTTTCCTGTTGGGCATACAGGATTTCCAGGCATTGGAGCAGGGGCAGTCCGGCATCGATCATGGTAGAAAACTGTCTGGAAAAAATAATGACATCGCTTTCCTTGACCCTGGGCTGTAAAAACGAAATGTTTTCAAACAGATCCTTGGGTTTTTTTCGGATTCTTCCCGGAGTGATTTTCCTTCTGACCAGGGCATTGTGAATCTGTTCCGGGGTTTCCGCCTCCATTTCTCCCTTGACTGATCGCCCCCGGGGATTCTTTCCTTTCCATAGATAAACATCCGGCATCGCATATCCTCATCTGGTTGATCAGCAACACCGGACCAAAGGCCGGTCCGGCTACTGATGATTTAGACCTGGGCTATTGAATTTGTCAAATCCGCTTAGATAGTCTATATAACATCCGATAGTCAATCTCAACAGGAGTTATGACGTGGCCCAGAAAAAGAGCATGACGGCCCAGACCATCATCACCAGTCATGTCAACGCGGATTTTGATGCCATCGCCGCCATGCTGGGGGCCCAGAAGCTTTATCCGGATGCCCGGATCATCTTCCCGGGATCCCAGGAAAAGACCTTAAGGGATTTTTTCGTTCATTCCATGGGGTATCTGTTCAACATGGCAGACCCAAGTACCATCGATTTTTCGGAAACCCGGACCTTGGTGCTGGTGGACACCCGTCAAAAGAACCGGCTGACCGGTGTTAAAACTCTTCTGGGCAGAAAGGATGTGGCCATTCATGTGTATGATCATCATCCGCCGGGACCCGAGGATGTGACCGCCACCATGGAAATATACAAATCCTATGGCGCCACCACCACCATCGTGTGCGAGCTTCTTCAGAAACAAAACATACCGATCACCCCGGAAGAGGCAACGGTCATGGCGTTGGGCATCTATGAGGACACCGGGGTGTTTACCCATGCTTCCACCACTCCGGCGGATTTTATCCAAGCCGGTTTTCTTTTGGGCTGCGGGGCCAGCCTCAATACCATTGTCAGTCTGGTGGTCAGAGAAATCAAGGCGGAACAGATTTCCTGGCTCAATGATCTGCTCAATGAAATGACCCGGCACCAGATCAATGGACTGGATGTGCATGTCTCCACCATTTCATCACCCACCTATATCAGGGATCTGGCATCCATTGTTCAGAAAGTGATGCGCATGGAAAATCTGGATCTGTACTTTGCCGTGGTGCTCATGGGCAACAAGGTGCACGTCATTGCCAGAAACCGGATCCCTGAGGTGGATGTGGGCCGGATTCTGGCAATGTTTGGCGGTGGCGGTCATGCCTATGCCGCATCCGCCAAGATCGAGAACCATACCCTGGCCCAGGTGGAGCATCTGCTTTTGGATCAGGTGAAAAAGGAAACCTGGCAGATTCAGGTGGCCCTTTCCCTGATGTCTTCGCCGGCCATCACCATTGATCCAAAGGCCTCCTGCGAACAGGCCGCCAATACGATGACCCGGTACAATATCAACACCCTTTTGGTGGTGGTTTCCGACACCCGTGCCTACGAAGGGTATATCACCCGGCAGGTGGTGGAAAAAATGCTGTTTCACCAGCTCAAAGACCGGCCGGTGGAAGAATATATGAATTCGGAAGCCACGTTTATTTCTTCTGATGCAAACATGGCTGAAATCGAATATCAGATCATTGAAAAAAAACAACGGATCATTCCGGTGATCGACCGGAATGATATCAAGGGAGTCATCACCCGAACGGATTTGCTCAATTATCTGGTGCAGCATGACAAGGCGGTGAAACGCACCGATCAGCTGGTGTTCAAGAAACCGAACGCCCGGAAACGCCAGATTGCCAACATCATGGTTCAGCGACTGGATGACCGGACCATGGACCTGCTGAAAACCATTGGCTCGGCAGGCGATGAGCTGGGAATCAACCTGTACGTGGTGGGCGGATTTGTCCGGGATCTGATGCTGCAGCGCAAAGTGGACGATATTGATATCGTGGTTGAAGGAGACGGCATTACCTTTGCAAAATATGTGGCCGAAAAACTGAACTGCCGGGTAAATACCCATAAAAAATTCGGTACGGCTGTGATCATTTTTTCCGATCAGGTCAAAGTAGATGTGGCATCGGCCCGACTGGAATACTATGATTTTCCGGCCGCACTGCCCATCGTGGAAAAAAGCTCCATCAAACGGGATCTTGCCAGGCGGGATTTCACCATCAATACCCTGGCTTTGAGTTTGAATGCCAAGACATTCGGCACCATGATCGATTATTTCGGTGCCAGCCGGGACCTGAAAGACAAAACCATCCGCACCATTCACAATTTGAGTTTTGTGGAAGATCCCACCCGTATTTTCCGGGCCATTAAGTTTGCCAACCGGTTCGGATTCGACATCGGCAAAGTGACCGCTAACCTCATCCGTAACGCCATCAAGGTGGACTGTTTTAAAAATTTGAGCGGGCTGCGGGTGTTATCGGAGCTCAAACAGATCTTCAGCGAGGAAGACCCCATTCCCGCTATCCATACCATGACGGATTACGGACTTGAAAAAGTGATTCATCCCCAGCTGGAAATCACACAGCCCACCTACCAGATGCTGGAATCGGCCAACAAATCCCTGGCATGGCATGATCTGCTGTATGTGGACGGGACCTATCCCAGGTGGGCCGTGTATTTCATGGTGCTGCTCAACCGGTGCACCTTCAAGGTCAGCGAACAGATATGTGACCGGCTCATGATTCCGGCCGGAGAACGGCAACTGCTGCTCGAAACCCGGTATAAGGCGGAAAACCGACTGTCTTTCATCGAAACCAACCACCCGGTTTCACGGCAAAAACTCTACTGGGCGTTGATCAATTTCAACACGGTGTTCATTCTCTACATCATGTCGTTGACCAAAAATGAGGCGGTCCGTAAGGACATTTCCAATTTCTATACCGATTACCGGCACGTAAAACCCCGGATCCAGGGCAGAGATTTGATTCGGATCGGTGTCAAACCCGGCCCTGCCTTTACAAAAATATTGAATGAAGTACTCAATGCCCGGTTGGACGGGCATCTGGACACTCTGGAAAAAGAGAAGGCATTTGCCGAAGAATATGCCCGGAAAAACGGTTTGATTTATGGTTGATAAAACCAGAGCTTTGTGGTTGAATCCCAATTTTGATAAATTTGATGATAAAAGAAAGACAGTTGAATGAAAAATGCAGATTATCTGACCGGTATCACCACCAGCGGCACGCCGCACCTTGGCAATTTTGTGGGGGCCATACGGCCGGCCGTGGCCACCAGCAAAGACCCGGATTTGACATCCTATTATTTTCTGGCGGATTATCACTCGTTGATCAAAAACCATGACCCTGCTAAACGCCGTCAATCCACTCTGGAAATCGCTGCCGCCTGGATCGCGCTGGGCCTGGATCATGACAACTGCCTGTTTTACCGGCAGTCGGATATCCCTGAAATTCCAGAACTGACCTGGATTTTGACCTGTCTCACTGCCAAGGGGCTGATGAATCGGGCCCATGCCTACAAGGCCGGGGTTCAGGAAAACGAAGCCGCCGGCACCAAAGACCCGGACCAGGGGATTACCATGGGCCTGTTTTCCTATCCCATTCTCATGGCCGCCGACATCCTTATGTTCAATGCCAGAAAAGTACCGGTGGGCAGAGACCAAGTCCAGCATCTGGAGATGACCAGAGATATCGCGGCCCGGTTCAATCATGTGTATGAAAAACTGTTTGTGCTGCCGCAAGTGGTGGTGGATGACAACACGGCGGTCCTGTCGGGCATGGATGGCCGGAAAATGAGTAAAAGCTACAACAATTATATTCCTCTGTTTGATACGGAAAAGCGGTTGCGCAAGATGATCATGAAGATCCAGACCAATTCTCTGGGGCCGGACGAACCCAAGGACCCGGATACCTGCACCCTGTTTTCCATTTACAGGGCCTTTGCCACAGAAACGGAAACAAAGACCATGGCAGACCGGTACCGGCAAGGGATTGCCTGGGGGGTGATGAAACAGGAGCTGTTTGAATATATCAACGCCATTCTGGCAGGCCCCCGGCAGCGGTATGACGGGCTGATGAAAAATCCCGGGGATATCGAAGCGATCCTGGCCAAAGGTGCGGAAAAGGCCCGGGCGTTTTCTGTTCCTTTTTTGGAAAGAATCCGGGCTGCCGTGGGTATTCGGTCACTGGGCTAGCTTTTTAATCTCTTCGGGAGTCAGGTAACGCCAGGCACCTGGGGCCAGCGCCCCTAAGCGGACACCGGCCATTCGGACCCGCAAAAGATCTGTTACCCGGTTTCCGGTTTTGCCTACCATCCTTCGTATCTGACGGTTCATCCCCTGCTTCAGCACAATGGCGAACCGGTTTTTCGATATTCGGGTCACCTCCGCTTTCCGGGTCCTCTTTCCCTGGATCACCATGCCTTTTGCCATGGCCAGAAGATGGGCATCCGTGACCGGGCGGTACGTAATGACCTGGTATTCTTTTTCATGGTTGTGGGAAGGATGGGACAGGCGGTTGTGAAGATCGCCGTCATTGGTGAGGATCACCAGACCCCTGGAATCCTTGTCCAGACGACCCACCGGAAAGATCCGTTCATCCACCGGTATCAGATCCAGAATGATAGGATCATTGTGCTTTCTGGCACAGGAAGTGACCACGCCTTCGGGTTTGTTAACGGCAACATAGATCAGGGCCGCTTCTTTGGCCAGACAGACCCGGGCGCCATCAAACTTTACCACATCCGTATCAGGGTTCACCTTGGTGCCCAATGTATCGGCCCGAGAGCCATTGACCTGAATGCGGCCGCCGACAATCAGTTCTTCCGCAGCTCTTCGGGAACATACCCCGGCCGGGCCAAAATTTTGCAGCCGCATT
>LQAE01000037.1_pt1 | contig 70560 bp, 80 predicted proteins | sample 1535771 | NCBI WGS metagenome assembly LQAE01 (sample SAMN04331582, study PRJNA305678) | bioreactor metagenome | isolation source: bioreactor_1 inoculated with Wadden Sea sediment 1st replicate of a... | place: Germany:Bremen
AGATACACCACCTAACACCTTATACACAACTTTTGATTATATCTCTCCGCGGATCTGGCTGGGTATTAAGCTGCTGTCGATGTATCCGAAGGTCCGGCCAGGGGAAATGATCAAAGTCAAAGAAGGACATATCAACATAGCGGTCCGTCACCGGACATGTGTCGAATGCCTTCCGAAGGTACATGCTGCCTGACAAAAATGAAGCGATTCAGGGGGCCATGGCCGTGCAAAATATCCAAGCCGGTGGTGGTCAACATCTGGTCAACATTTCAGGGAGGGGCAAGAAAGCTAAGTGGCTGGAATTAAAACTAATATAGTGGGGTGAGTGACGGGACTTGAACCCGCGGCCACCAGGGCCACAACCTGGTGCTCTACCAACTGAGCTACACCCACCGCAAAAAAACTCAATATATTTATCAGAATCCTAATTGTTTTTCAACTGTTTTTTTCAAAATTCGCCCGGACCGTATCTCAACATTTAAACATTGACCTGATCCGGTAGTTTGACTATTATTCCGGATACAAAAAATAGGACTGTCAGAAAAGGAACGATATGAATTCTTTGCTCATATTTGTTGTCAGGCTCATTCTAGGACTGGTGTTCGGCATTCTTCTGATCCGGGTTTTCCGGCCTGAATGGGGGATTTTTCACGGTGTTATCACCGGCCTGATCCTGGTGGCCCTGGCCTATGCCTTGCGGTACTTTAAAACATCCAAAGCCGGAAAAAAAGGATAAGCCCAGTGGAAAACATCATTCTTGGTACGGCCGGCCATATTGATCACGGCAAGACCAGCCTGGTCAAAGCGTTGACCGGCATCGAGACCGACCGCCTCAAAGAGGAAAAGCAGCGGGGCATCACCATAGAGCTGGGGTTCGCCTTTCTGGACCTGCCCGGGGGCACCCATATCGGCATCGTAGACATGCCGGGTCACGAAAAATTCGTGAAAAACATGGTGGCCGGATCTTCGGGCATTGATGTGGTGGCCATGGTCATTGCCGCGGACGAAGGCGTGATGCCCCAGACCCGGGAGCACATGGAAATCTGCCATCTCATGGGCATCGAACACGGGCTGATCGCTTTGACCAAAACCGATCTGGTGGATGAAGACCTGCTGGAACTGGCCATGGAAGATATCCATGACTTTGTGGATGGCACGTTTCTGGAAGACAAGCCGCTGATTCCGGTATCTTCGGCCACGGGTCAGGGCCTGAACGAGTTTGTTGCGGCCCTGGAAAAAATCTGCAATCTGCTGCCGGAAAGAAAATTCTCTTCTATCTTTCGGCTGCCCGTTGACCGGGTGTTCAGCATGAAAGGGTTCGGCACGGTAATCACCGGCACCCTGACCTCCGGCCAGGTCAAAGTGGGAGAGGACATAATGGTCTATCCCAGACGGATCGTCTCAAAGGTCAGGGGAATCCAGGTCCATTCCAGCAGTGTGAACAAAGCCGGTCCCGGTACCCGGACCGCCATCAACTTCCAGGGGCTGGACAAAGAATCGGTAAGGCGGGGCGATATTCTTTCAACCCCGGATACCCTGATCGAAAGCTATATGGTGGATGCCGGATTCCACTACCTGAAATCCAATGCCAGACCCGCAAAAACCCGGACCCGGGTGCGCTTCCATTCCGGCACCAGTGAAATTTTAGGATACATGGTGCTGCTGGACAGAGATGAACTGTTGCCAGGCGAAGATGCACTGGTGCAGTTCCGGCTGGAATCCCCGGTCTGCTGCGTCAAGGACGACCGGTACGTGATCCGAAGCTATTCCCCGGTAAAAACCATCGGAGGCGGGGCTGTCCTCAATCCGGTGGCAAAAAAATACCGGCATATGGACCCAACCGTGACCCAGGGGCTGGCGGCCCTATCAGAGGATGATCCGGAACAGACCATTGTGTTTTTTCTGTCTTTGAACGGATTCGAGGGATTAAGTTTCAATGACCTGAGAATCATGACCAACCTGACGGACAAAAAACTGACTGCCGCGCTTCAGAAACTGCTGGCCCAGCAAGCAGCCATCCAGACGGACAAGGAAAAGCAGACGTTTGTCAGCGGGGTGATTTTCGATGACTTCAAACACAAGGCATTGGAAAAAATCCGGCAGTACCATGATGCCAATCCGTTGAAAGAAGGCATGCCCACCCAGGAGCTCAAATCCAAGTTCCGTTATATCAAGGACCCCAGATTCTTCAACATCCTTTTCACCCGCCTTGAAAAGGAAAATGCGGTCATCCAGGACAAAAACCTGGTGAAGCTGGCGGATTTCAAAGTGGCATTACAGGTGGACCAGCATCAGATCAAGGAGGACATTATCAAAATCTACCGGTCCACCGGCCTGACACCGCCCTTTTTCCGGACCGTGTGCCAGGACCTGGATCTGGACAAAAAAACCGCCATGGATGTGCTGCAAATGCTGATCGACGAAAAACAGATCATCAAAACAAAGGATGACCTGTATTTTGACGTCCAGGCCATGGCCCGGCTGGAAGCGGAACTGGTGGCATTCCTGAAGAAGAGCGACTCCATCACCACCCCGGAATTCAAGGACATGACCGGTATTTCCAGAAAATTTGTGATTCCGTTGATCGAGTATTTTGATGCCATCCACCTGACCATCCGGGTAGGGGACACCCGGCAACTGCGAAGAAAATCATAGCCGGTTTCCAGGGTCCAAGCCCTTGTCCGCGTACAGACAAGGGAATCACCTCAGCTTTTGAATCAGGGAATCCACAATGCCGTCCAGATACGGCAACCCGGAATGGGTCAGCCTGAATCGCAGACGATTGTCCCCTGCACTGCCGGATTTTAAAAAAGCTCCGGAGCCATGATCTGCCAGCCGCTTCATCAGGGCCAGAATATCCGGATGAAGCCTCCGGACATCAACCCCTTTGTCTGTGCGCAACCCCAGCATGATCCGTTCCATCATTTCCTGGTTCGGACTCAAAATTTCATGATCTTCCCAGGGCATGCGGCCGGCTGCCAGATGATCCAGCCAGGCGCGGATATCGGATGGATTCCAGAATCGCACCGGACCGTTGGCCTGCAAAAACGCCGGAATACGTTCCTGGTCCAGCGTCAGGGACTTTTGGACTCCAGTCATTTGCGGCAGAAAAGAATGGGCCGACGGTCCGATTCCAATATATGCCCCCCGTTCCCAGTAACGGGTGTTGTGAACGGATCGGAACAGCCGACCCTTTGCAAAATTGGACACTTCATAATGCGCATATCCGGCATTTTCCAGCACCCGGGAGGTGTGTTTAAAGAAATGACTCCGCCGTTCCGGATCACAGGGTTTAAAACGGCTGTTTTCATATTGATCAAACAACGGGGTGCCCGGTTCCAGAGTGAGCATATAACAAGACAGATGCGGCACATGCAGCGCCACAGCCGTATCCAAATCAGCCTGCCACACATCCAGCGTTTCGTTTGGCAGGGCATACATCAGGTCCAGGCCGATATTGGAAAACCCGGCTCGGTTTGCATCGGACAAGGCCTCAAATACCTGCTCCCTTGTATGAATCCGGGACAGAAAAGACAGTTTGGCCGGATCAAATGACTGGGCTCCGATACTCAGGCGGTTGACTCCCAACTCCCGGATGGCTGTCAGATAGCCGGATTCCAGCGTCCCCGGGTTCACCTCCAGGGTGATTTCCGCACCCGGTGCCATGCCAAATGACTGATAAACGGTTTCCAGAATCCTGCCGGTCTCGGACACGGACAGCACTGACGGGGTTCCGCCTCCCAGATAAAGACTTTGCAGCGGTGACTGAAGCCCGGTCTTTTTCATTTCAGACCACATGCGGATCTCTTTGCAGACCCCATCCAAATAAGCCGGCATCAAAGACCGGTCCGTGACCGAGAAAAAGTCACAATACGAACATTTTTTTATGCAAAACGGCACATGCAGATATAAAGACCAGCTCCCGGGCAAGCCGGGTGTCGTTCGGGTCATGGGGGCGCTTCCTTTTTTGCAGTCGGGGTTTCGGGGGGAATCCGTTTATATTTATGATTATACCCTCATGCCTGATCACCGGTCAACCTGAGTGTCTCGGATTTATCAAACGAAGCTTGAAACTTGAACAAAGGATGTGATAAAAACAAGTTTTCATCATAACCATGACCAATGCATATTTAACATACGATCACAGGAGTCTGCCATGCCAGGATTTGAACTGTTCGGCGACAAAGAGCGGAAAGAAGTGACCGATGTCTTGTCCACCGGCGTGTTAATGCGGTACGGATTCGACGCGGCAAGAAACGGCCATTACAAAGCCCTGGAATTTGAGCACACCTTATGTGAAATAACAGGATCGGCCCACAGCCATCTGTGTTCCAGCGGAACGGCGGCCTTGTCCACCGCCATGGCTGCCTGCGGTATTGGGGCCGGAGATGAAGTCATTGTCCCGCCCTTCACGTTTGTGGCCACATTCGAGGCTGTGCTCCAGGCAGGGGCCGTGCCGGTATTCGGTGAAATCGATGACACGCTGTGCCTGAACCCGGACCGGCTGGAAGCGGTGCTGACCCCGAAAACAAAGGCGGTGGTCCCGGTGCACATGTGCGGCGCCATGGCCCGCATCGATGAAGTCAAGGATTTCTGTGACCAGAAAGGCCTGATCCTGCTGGAAGATGCCTGCCAGTCTTTAGGAGCCACCTTTAGGGGACAACACCTGGGCACCTTCGGCAATGCCGGATGCTTTTCATTCGATGCGGTCAAACCGTGACCTGCGGCGAAGGCGGGGCCGTGATCACCGACGACCAGGCCGTCTATGACCGCTGCCATCAATACGCGGACCACGGCCATGATCACCTGGGCGGACCGGACCGGGGCGCAGACGGCCATCCTGTCTTGGGCATCAATTACCGCATCTCGGAACTCAATGCCGCTGTCGGGCTGGCCCAGCTCAGAAAACTGGACCAGATCCTGGAGATCCAACGCAAACACAAACAGGTGCTTAAGGATGCCATGTCCAACCTGCCCGGCGTCTCATTCCGGCACCTGCCGGATCCGGCCGGGGACTCCGCGACATTCCTGAGTTTCATGCTGCCCGATGAAGACACAGCCCGCAAAGCAGCCAAATCCCTGGCGGAGAGCCATGTCCCCTGCCCTTACTGGTATGACAACAACTGGCACTATTTCAGAAAATGGGATCATCTGAAAACCATGGCCTGTGCCGCGCCCCCGGTGGCACGCCTGTGCCCCAACCTGCCTGATTATTCAACGATGCTGCTGCCGGAATCCGATTCGCTCATGAAACGCACCCTGTCCATGCAGATCATGCTGTCCTGGACCGATCAGGAACTGGACAGGCGGGTGGCAGCCATCCAGACAGCGTTAAAAAACATCTGACTTTTTGAACAGACCACTATTGAACAGACAACCAAATTCAACAAACAATCTGTTGAACAGACAAAAGGACCCCCATGTTCAGAAACTTTAAACTGGTGCCCCGGGTCATCTTCGGCCGGGGTTGTTTTTCCCAGCTCGATGAAATCCTGTCCCATCAGCGAACCGCCCCGGAAGACTGGGTGGTTTTTGTCACTGATGACGTGTTCACCGGAACGTCACTGACGTCCCGGATTCCACTTCATGATCGGGACATGCTGTTGTACGTAAATGTGGATGATGAGCCCAAAACCGGGTATGTGGACCAGCTCACCCAACAGGTAAAAGATGCCAGACCCGGGCTGCCCTGCGGCGTGGTGGGCATCGGCGGCGGGTCCACCATGGATCTGGCCAAGGCCGTTTCCCTGATGCTTACCAACCCTGGATCTTCCTCCCAGTATCAGGGGTGGGATCTGATCAAACATCCGGCCGTGTATCATGCGGCCGTTCCCACCCTGTCCGGCACCGGTGCCGAGGTATCCCGCACCACTGTGCTCACCGGACCGGAAAAGAAACTGGGCCTGAATTCCGACTACACCGTATTCGACCAAGTGGTTCTGGACCCGGAACTGACAGCCGGGGTCCCCAAAGACCAGCATTTCTACACCGGCATGGACTGCTATATCCACTGTATCGAATCCCTGGCCGGCACCTATCTTAACGAATTTTCCAAAGCTTATGGAGAAAAATCCCTGGGCCTGTGCCGCCAGGTGTTTCTGGAAGACCACCCGGACTCGGCGGATAAACTGATGATGGCCTCGTTTTTCGGTGGCATGAGCATTGCCTATTCCCAGGTGGGGGCATGCCATGCCCTGTCCTACGGCCTGTCGTATCTGCTGGGTATTCACCATGGGGTGGGATGCTGCATCGCATTCGATGCACTGGAGGATTATTATCCGGAAGGCGTGAAAGAATTCCGGCAGATGATGGAAAAATCCGGGGTGGACATTCCCAGACAGGTTACCCAGGGCCTGACTGTTGATCAGATGGATGTCATGATCAATGTGGCCCTTGGGCTGGCGCCTTTATGGGAAAACTGCCTGGGCGAAAACTGGCAGACCATCATGACAAGAGGCAAGGCACGGTCTTTGTTTCTAAAAATGTAAAGGATCTTAGTCATGCCCATTGCTGTTATCCCTTCCCGGTACGGTTCCAGCCGGCTTCATGGAAAACCGCTGATGCCGGTCGCAGGCAAACCCATGATCCAGCGGGTCTATGAACTGGCAAAGAAATCCCCGGAGGTGACCAGTGTCTGGGTGGCCACGGATGACGACCGCATTGTCAAAGCGGTGGAAGCGTTCGGCGGCAACGCGGTCATGACATCGGACACCTGCAGGTCCGGCACTGACCGGGTGGCGGAAACCGCGAACCTCCTCAATCTGCCACCGGATGACATTGTGATCAATATCCAGGGAGATCAGCCGGTGTTCGATCCGAAATCCCTGAATGACCTGATCTCCCCGTTTGACCGCGGCCCTGCGGTGGAAATGTCCACCCTGGCTTTTAAAATTGTCAATCCCCGGGAGATCATTGATCCCAAGGATGTGAAGGTGGTGTTTGACACACGGGGGCACGCCCTGTATTTTTCCAGGGCACAAATCCCGTTTCCCAGGGATGCCGGCACCCAGTCCGATTACTACAAACACCTGGGGTTTTACGCTTATAAAAAATCCTTTCTGGACCGGTTTGTTTCCCTACCCACCGGCCGGTGCGAGGCCGTGGAGAAATTGGAGCAGCTCAGGGCCCTGGAACATGGCTTTTCCATCCATGTGGCAGTGACCGCATTTGATTCCCCGGAAATCGATCTGCCCGAAGATATCCAACGGGTGGAAAAGGCGCTGCTGAAATGCTGAACCCAACCCAAACCCATTACAAAATCATTCATACCACCTGCCATACCCAGTGGGGGGGGCTGGAAAAACGCATTTTCAACGAAGCGGTATGGATGCGAAATCACCGCCACCAGGTGATCCTGGTGGCCCCCAGAAACTCACAATTGTTCTTACGGGCCAAAAAAGAACGATTTCATGTCTATCCCATCTCTTTTTCCCGAATGGGCGTTATCAGAGATTACCGGAGCCTGGTCCGGATCTTTCAGAACGAACTGCCGGATATCGTGAACACCCACGGCAACAATGACACCAAGGTTGCACTGCCGGCAGCTGAAAAGACAAATATTCCCTGTCGGATACTGTCCCGGCACATCAGCGCGCATGTAAAAAATTCCTGGTATAACCGCCGTTTATACAAGCAGTTGTGCCATTATGTATTCACCACAGCGGATTATACCACCCGGCATCTGCAAACCCTTTTCAATCTCAAAGACACACAGATTTTTTCCATTCCCAGCGGAATTCTACCCCCTGACACACTGCCCCCCAGGGACTCGGCCAGAAAACATCTGGCTGAGACGTTTGGAAGCCCGCCAGATACCCGTTTTGTAGGATTTGTGGGCCGCCTGTCCAAAGACAAGGGGGTCACTACCCTGGTGCAGGCATTCAAACAGGTGTTCCAACACATTCCTCATCACCTGGTCCTGGTGGGAAACGGCCCGGATGTGTATCAAAAGCGGCTTGAAAAAATGACCCAGGATCTGGAAATCTATTCCCGAACCCATTTCATGGGATTCACGGATGATGTCTGGCCTGTTTACCGAGCTCTGGACTGCAAGGTGCTGGCATCTGAAAATATCAACGGCATTCCCTTTGAAGGGATACCTCAGGCGCTTTTGGAAGCCATGTATTGTGACTGTCCGGTCATTGGTTCAAAACCGGCGGCATCCCGGATATCATTCGGCATGGCGATACCGGACTGCTGTTCGATCCCGGGGATGCCGACACCCTGGCACAACAGATCAGGCAGACCCTGTACGGGGAAACCGACACCCGGAAACGGGTAGAAAATGCCCGGGGAAATGTTCAGAAATCTCACACCCTGGACGCCATGGGAAAAGCCATTTTACGGATTTATCAGCTCCACCAGATCAAATTGGACCAACAAAGACATATCGGGGATTCACGAAAAAATACAGATACACCGTAACGCGAGTCTCAGCTAACCGATTTTTTTTTTCTTTTCAGATGAAATTTGGCATACTTGTAGAACGTGCCTTCAAAATTCGAAAAGGCAATGATGAAACCGGCCCATCCGTCCAGAAATCCCCGTTTGAGCACATAGATGGAAAATGCGGCCCACAGGCCGTGGAATACGGCCGCCCACATACTGGACCGTTTTCTGCCTTCCTCAAGTTTTTCAGCCCCCAGAGTGGAATACCGGTTGGCTTTGTGAATGATCTCCTCCAGATTCTTGAACGGAATCTGGTCAATGTCAGCGGTCATGGTTCCGCAGGTTTTTTCACTGATCACCTCATACCGCTCGTGAACCGGGTCGTCCATGAATCTCAACGTCCCTTTCCGGAACAGCTGGGGCTGGCGGAAATCCGGATAAAATCCGCCGTGGCGGATCCATTTTCCCATAAAATAGTTGCGCCGGGGAACATAATAGGCATCGTTGCTTTCCGGATCTGCAATGATTGTTCGGATTTCCTCTTTGGCGGAAGGGGTACACCGTTCATCCGAATCCAGGCTGAAAATCCAGTCATGGGTGCAGGCGGAAATGGCCTGATTTCTCAAATCTCCGAATCCTTTGAACGGAATCTGGACCACCCGGGTGCCAAGATCTTTAGCAATGGCAGCGGTGGCATCGGTGCTGAAAGAATCCGCCACCACAATTTCGTCGGCCCAGGCCACGCTTTGAATGGCATCCCTGATTTTGTCTTCCTCGTTATACGCAATGATGTAAACTGATAACTTTGCCATAAATCAGCTGTCCTTGTCCGCTGGTTTCACTGGAATGGATGATTGACTTTTTCCCAGGCTGTCTAACCCGTTATGGCACACACAAGTGTCTGCAGCCATGGCTCTTTCCAGCAGCCGGTCATTGTCCGGCACCCGGGTCCGGGGATTTTCCGGATGCCACAGATGATAGCATATGGCCCGAAACGGATGTTCTTTTCGAATCAGGCCATGTTTGAACAACCGGACGGCAAATTCGGAATCCTCCCGGCCCCATCCCTCGAAATCATGGTTGAATCCGTTCACCGCCACGACATCTGCTCTGAAAACACCCATATTGCAGCTTCGGATGCCGGACAGCCGGTGCCCTTTTTTCAGGCTTGGAAAAATCGGAATCCGAAAAATATGGTGGGCATTACCCAGATGCCCGGACAAAGCACCAAAAATCAAGCGGCCCAAAAAACGGCCAGCACTCATATCAAACGCTGCAGAGGCGATCTCATCCACCAACACCCGCTTGCCCTGAAAAAAACACCCCGGCTCCGCCAGAGCCAGATGGTCCGAGATGAAATGCCGGTCCGGAATACAATCCCCGTCCAGAAACACCAGGTAATCACCCGATGATACGGCGACCGCTTTGTTCCTCGCCAGGGCCGCCCGAAACCCCCGGTCTCTCTGCCAGATATGGAAAAACACCGGACCGGACCGGTTCTCAAAAGCCGTCAGCATGGCCTCTGTTCCGGGGCCGGACCCATCGTCCGCCACCAGGATTTCATCCGGAATCCGGGTCTGGGCAACCAGGGCTTCCAGCACTTTTTTCAACGCATCCGGCCGGTTATAGGTGGTAACGATCACGGACAATTTCATTTTTCCCCCGTTTTTCCCCGGATGACATCATGGACCCGGACCACAGACAGGTCTTTCATACATCTGAAATCATACCGGGTACAGGGGAGTTTCGCATAACAGGGGGCACAGGCGAGGTCCAGCCGGATCACGGTGTGAATATCCCCATAAGGTCCCGTGCGCACCGGATTGGCCGGGCCGAAAATGGCGAACACCGGAATGTCCAATGCAGCGGCCAAGTGCATGGGGCCGGTGTCGTTGCATACAAAAAATGCGGCCCGTCGGATCACGGGGATCAGCTCCTTGAGCCGGGTTTTCCCGGCAATGGAGATGGCATTTCCCTTTGAACGGGCCACCACGATTTCAGCGACACCCGCTTCACTGGCCGAAGCAATGATGACACAGGGCAGCGAAAGGCGGGAGGCCAGTTCCCCGAATTTTTCCGCCGGCCACTGATTGGCCGGCTTCCCGGCTGACGGAGCCATGACCACAAACTTTTCCGGCAAGTGTTGCAGAATATCCGGGACCGGTTCATAGGGAGCCAGAGGGTAATCAATGGAATCTGCCGCGCATCCCATGAACCTGGCAATCTCCAGATACCGGTCTATGGCATGGATATTCATGCTGCCATGAATTTTATGAGTATAAAAAAACGGACTGCCCTCATCCGATTCCTTGAATCCCAGCCGGACAGGGGCCTTGGAAAACCAGGTGATCACCCCGGACCTGAAAAGCCCGGACAAATCAATGGCCACATCATATTCTGTCCGGCCCAGATGTTTTTTCAACGATACAATCTCTTTGACGGTTTTGCCCAGACGGGACCACTCTTTCCACCGGTCTTTCTTGATGACCCACAAAGTTTGGATCATGGGATGACCTTCCAGAAAAGTGTGCAGGCCCTCGGCCACCACCCAGTCCACCCGGGCATGGGGAAACTGCTTTTTGATGGCCGACAGAAACGGCAGTGAATGGATGATATCGCCAAATGCGCTGGGTTTGATGATCAGAATTTTGTCAATGGATGAAAACAGTTTCTTTCTCCTTGAATTCAGGATGCCTGTCCTGACTCCAGAATCCGGCAGCAGGTGTCAAACACTCTGTCCACCGTAATCCGGTCCATACAGGCATGGTCAGTGGGGCACTCGTCTTTCAGACATGGAGCACACGAAACCGGCACCCGGATCAAGGTACTGGTCGGGCTGTCCGGAGAGGTGGCCACCGGGTCCGTGGAACCGATCACCGCCACCTGGGGAATATTCAGGGCTGCGGCCGCATGCATGAGTCCGGAATCATTGGTCACAAACAGATCACACTGCTGAATCAGGGCAAACGCCTGACCCAAAGTGGTCTTCCCTGCCAGGTTCACACAGCTGCCCGGTGCCATGGTTGAAATCCGTTCGCCCAACGCATGATCCCCGGGGCCGCCGAAAATCAGAACCTGTATCTGATACGTCTCAGCCAGGCGACGGCAAAGGGCTGCATACCGGTCCGGAAACCACCGTTTAGCAGTCCCGCCGGTGGCCCCGGGGTTAATGCCCAGCAACCGTTCCGACCGGGTCTGTTTGACGCCGGCCAGCAGGACGTCGGCCGCGTCATGATCGGCCCGGGATATATGCAGATCCATCTGGCGGCCATCGGTGGCCAGTCCCGCCCCTTTCAGGATCCCCAGGTAATAATCGATGAGATGGGTCTTTTTCAGGGCCGGGTCCAGAGGAACGGCCGGCCTGAGCAGCATGGTTCTGGCATCGGTGTTGTACCCCACCCGCAAAGGTATCCCGGCCAGAAACACCAGCAGAGCCGCTTCAAACGCATTCTGCATGAGAATGGCCAGGTCGAACCGCCGCCGCCTTATATCCTTTGCCAGGCGCAGGGTGCCCATCCCCATTTTGTGGCGGCATGCATGGTCATACACCATCACGTCATCCACATGGGGATTGGGGGCATACACCGGGATCACCCAGGGTTTGGCCAGCACCGTAATGTGGGCATCCGGACAGTTTTTACGCACCGCCCGGATCACCGGTGTGGTCATGATGGCATCCCCCACCCAGTTGGCAGCCCGGATCAGAATCCGGTGGCAGGATTGGCTGGATATCTTTTTTTCATTGCTTCCAAATTAACGGTTCATTATACGGACGGACCTGCCAATGATATCATCACAGGCCGGGCCGGAAAGAACAAGGCCGCTACTGGGACTCCCGACCGGGCCACCGGCACCAGGGCCGGGTCTTCCATCGGTTGTGCACCCAGAAATACTGGTCCGGGCACTGCCGGACCATGGTTTCCACGGCTGTCGTAAACCGCTGGGTATTGGTTTCAACATCCAGGATCGGGTCGCCTGTGACCGATATCGGCACCTCCGGCAGAAACCGGATGACAAACCGCCGTTTATCCCGGATGGTATACATGGGCACCACCGGGGATCGCGTCTTCATGACCAGTTTTGCCAAACCGCTGTTGGTACAGGCGCTCCGCCCGAAAAACCGGACAAAGACCCCTTTGTACCAATCCACGTTCTGATCGATGAGCGTCCCCACCACCCCTCCGCTGGACAGGATCATTTCCAGTTTTCTGGATGCCCCGCGCATGGGGATCATGGTGACGCCAAACCGCTGGCGCAAATCCCGCATCAGTCTTTCCAGAGGGGCAAAATCCAGGGTCCGGTAAATGGCATAACCGTCTAACCCCGTCCCATCAATGACGGGTATCAGCATCTCAAAATTGCCCATATGACAAGTGATCACCACCACGCCCCTGCCTTTTGCATGGGCCGCTGCCACATGCTCCATGCCCTTAATCGTGAAACGGGACAATAGATTTCGTTTGGAAAGCCGGGTAGACCAGGCCACCTCAAACAACATGGCCGTGATATTCACAAACACCTGCCGGGCCGTTTTTTCAATTCTTTCCCTGGACCATTCCCGGCCATAGGCATGGGTTAAATTCTGTAGCGTAATATCCCGGTGACGTCTGTCCAACCGGAACCAAAGCCTTCCCAGAACCTTGGCAATAAAATCGGCCACGGAAACCGGCAGGCATCCCAGCAGGAAAACCGCCCGTTTCAGCAGCCGGTAGATCTGATCCTCTTTCATGGGTTCATGACATGTCATATTAAAATCCGGGTGTCAATCAACCGGGAAAATTCAGCGTCATTATCCAGGGACAGCCGGACTCCGGCCACGCCGACATCCATTAGCCAGGCAATGTCAGGATCCAGTTTAACCCGGTCTTTTTCGGTGGTCACCAGCATGTCCGCCTTAAGGGCAAGGGCCCGTTGCTGTATTTTTACAAAATCAGCCCTCTTATACCGGTAATGGTCCTCAAATTCAAGATGATCCAGAATATTGGCCCCCAGATCCCGGATGGTTCGAAAAAAAGCCCGATTGTCTGCAATCCCTGAAAACAGGACCACGGAAAGCCCATGAAGCTGATCCACGGACACCCGTGGTTCTGGATTTGGCATCCCAGGCCCGCTGGGGATACTGACGTAAGAACCGGCCGAACAGACCTCCACCATAAACGGCTGGTGACGGCTATAAAATACCGGCAGACCCGGCGCAGCCCCCGATACCCAGTGAGAAGCCAGCAAAACAGAATCCGGACACCGGGTCAGTATCACGGCATCGGCCCTGGCCAAGGCCGGGACCGCCGGTTCCCTGAGCCGGCCGGCCGGCAGGACCCGGCCGTTCCCCACCGGAAAATCATGATCCATCAAAACCAGGTCCAGATCCCGGTTCAACCGCACGTGCTGGAACCCGTCATCCAGCACCACCACATCCACGGGCAACCGGTCCAGGGCCAGGCACCCTGCCCGGTAACGGTCTTTCCCTACCACCACCGGAAACCGTTTCAACCGGGCCATCATATAGGGCTCATCCCCGGCCTGGGTCGCATCCAGAAACAGCTGAGTGCCGTCGCTCACCACTGCTGCCTGTTTTTTCTGCCGGCCTTTGTATCCGCGGCTGATCACCACGGGATGCTTTCCCAGCCGGAGCAGCAGATCCGCCAGATACACGGCCATGGGGGTCTTGCCTGTGCCTCCCGCCATGATGTTGCCCACGGAAATCACGGGACAGGGCAATGTTTTACGGTGATACCTGCCCATGCCATCCTTTTTTGCCCCATACCATTTGTTTCTGAGGACTGAACCGGCCCCGTATCCATATGACACCGCCTTGAGCAGGGCCTCAAAAGACAGCAGCGGAACAGGTCCCATCCGTCCGGACGACTGTATGATCTTTTTTCCAGAGTTTTAAGCATGACGGTCTCCGAATCCCAGCTGTGAGAACAGTGCTATTGTCCGGTCCACAGCCCCGGTATTTTCCTGAAACACCATCCAGGCCCGGGTTCCCATGTCCCGGGCACGGTCCGGCCAGGTCAGCAGCGTTGTCAAATGACGGATCAGAGAGCCGGCATCTGTCACCTGGCAGGCCCCGCCCCGTCCCATCAGCAGCTCGGCCATCTCTGTAAAATCTTCCATATGGGGGCCGAACAGGACGGGTTTCCTGAACACGGCCGGTTCCAGCGGATTGTGCCCGCCACAGGGAACAAGCGATCCCCCGATATACGCCACATCGCACACGGCATAGGCTTTTGCCAGCACCCCGAGACAGTCCAGAAGCATCACCGACGCATCCGGCGGCTGATTTCGAGTCCTTGAAAGCAATACCGGATTCCCCCCGTTCTGAGCGATCTCTCTGGCCACCTGGCGGCTTCGGGCCGGATCTCTGGGCGCCAGAACCAGCTTGAGATCCGGCACTTTCCGGCGCATCTGCTGAAACACCTGCCACAAGATCAATTCCTCCCCCGGATGGGTAGAACCAGCTATCCACAGTCGATCGTTGCCAGTTATATGAAACCAGTTTTCAAGGTCTTTTTTTCCGGTATCATCCAATCCCGCCACCGGCTGATCAAATTTGATATTGCGGCCAGGGTCAAGCGGGATTCTGGAACGCCCAAAGCGTTGAATCGTTCCAGATCCTGACGGGTCTGCACTGCCACATGAGACAATGTTGAAAAAAACAGGAGGGCTGCGGGCCCCAGCCGGCGGTATCCACGAAAAGACCTAAGGGACATCCGGGCATTCACCAGTATCACCGGAATATTTTTCCGTTGCATGGCATAAAGGAATCCGGGCCATAGATCGGTTTCCACCAGACATATCCATGCCGGATCGATCCGGCGCCGAACCCGGTCCACGGCCCACGGGAGATCAAACGGGAAATAGGCAATTTGAGACACCAGAGGAGAATCGGCCCGGAAAAACAAGGTATGGGCCGTGTCATATCCGGTCCGGGTGGACGCTGTGAACACAATGGGGGTTTCAGGAAATTGCCGGTTGAGCGCCAGAACCAGCGGTAACGCGGATGTAACCTCCCCCACGGAAAGAGCATGGATCCAGATCGGCTTTCGGGATCCGGACCGTTTCTGGATCCCGGTCCACCATCCCAACCGCTGGAGCAGATTGGCCCGCCGTTTTCCGGACAACAGCCAGACCAGGGGCAGCAACGGCAGCACCAGTACAAATCCCGTTGAAACCAGCACATGATAAATCCATATCATAAGGCTATTCCGTATTGATCAGGTAAATGATGCCGCCGGCCAGAAAAAAGGCATTGGCCATCCAGGGCGCCACCATGGCCGGCAACACCCCTGCGTACCCCAGGGACAGACAGATGCCGTACGTCACCCAGTAACCAAACGAGATCACCACGCCCAGTCCGATGGCGGCCGGCAGATTCACCCGGGCAAACGGCCGCATTCCCGCGGCAGCACCGGCCAATGCATGATGACACAAATAAAGGGAAATGCGATTTTGCCGTGCATGTCCACTTCATAAGCGGTGGCATCATACCCTTCCTCCCGAACCTTTCGAACATAGGATCTCAAATCGAAAAACCCCATTTCATCGGATTTCTGAACCCATTGATCCAGATCATCCGGCACCACCCCCAGTTCCGCCAGCGTCATGTCCGACAGGGTGACATCATAGTCATCGGTGTCCGGGTTATAGGTCTGCTCCACCACCTCCTCCAGGAGCCACTGGCCCAGTTCATACCTGCCTGAACGGGCATCGATGCGCGAGATGAGAAAAAAATTCTCATCCATGGTGGTGGCACAGACCCCGGCAACGGTTTTCTGGACTGGATCAAAAAAACGGATATGCACCAGCCGGTTGTCGGACCTGATCCAGATGTTGTTTCGGTGCTGGGTCATCTGGTTTTGTTTTCGGATGTCATACTGCCGGATGTCATTGGATCTGGACATGGACAACGGTACCAGAGACTCGCCCAAAATGAACATGAGTCCGGCCAGCAGCAGACCGATGACAATAGCCGGTCTGACCAGGAAATACACGGAAATTCCCGAGGATTTCACTGCGGTCAGCTCATTGTTCCGGTTCATCAACCCGAACACGGTAATGGTTGCCAGCAGAACGGCCGCAGGGGTCAGCTGAACAAACATGAACGGCAGTTTGAGCACCACATACCAGAGCGCCTGGATCAGCGATACATCGGATTTTAAAAACTTATCCATGCGGGACAGATAGTCGATGATCACAAACAGTACCAGGATCAGGGCCTGTATCACGCCGAAGAATTTGAAAAACTCTTTAAACCAGTATTTATGAAGACAGGCCATGGCGGATGAATTTCAACACCTTTTTTGGGTCCAGTACAAGGCTTTGGCAGCCATGGGGGGCATTTTAACCGGATTTTCATCAGCATTTCGCTTGAGAAGGTGCCACCCGGCCCCGCCCATAACCAGGTTGGGAAGCCACATGCCCAGAACCGGGGGAAACCGCCCGGTTTCACCGGCAGACCATCCAGCCGCCAGAAACATATAGTAAATCACCAGAAAAAACGCCCAGGCCCAGGCCGGAAGACCGACCGGTCACCAGGGACTGGACCCCGAGAGGAAAGGCCAGCAGGCCCAAAAAAAGACAGGCGAAAGGCACGGAAAATTTTTCGTGCAGCACCATTTTAGCCTCACTCATTTTCTGGAAATCGGATGTACCGTTTCGAATGAATTCTATCAGTTCCCGGATTCTGAATTCATCCAGGTCTTTTTGAACACCTGTACCGGCTGTCCGCTGAAGACTGGCCAGATCGATATTGATATCATAATTCCCAAACCGGATATTAGACACGGTTTTTTGTCGATATCCACCTGATTGATCATGCCGTCGTAAAGCCGGATGGTATAAAGATTGCTATCATTGCTATCAGTTGAGCGGATCAGACAGCCTTTCGGAGCAATGGAGATCCGGGTCATGCCTTTGACCGTTCTGTCCTCAATGAATACATCGGTCAGATCCCTGGTTTTCACGTCCACGTGTGACACATAGATCATGATGTCTTTCAGCCGGCTGTTGAACTGCCGCTCTTCCAGAGCCAGATCCATGCTGGAACGGGCCAAATCCAGGGTTTTTTCTTTAATGGACAGCTTGCCCCAGGGCACGGCAAACAAGGTGACAAACAGGGTCAGCCCGGTCCCCAGAACACAGAAAACCAGCACCGGCGGCAAAAGCCGATACAAAGACAGCCCGGCCCCTTTCATGGCGGTCATCTCATTTTCCACGGACATGCGTATAAATGTCAGCAGTATGGCCACCATCACGGACATGGGAATGGTGAATTCCAGAAACCGGGGAAGTGTAAACACAATCATCATCACCACCGCCCCCAGGTCCGCGTTGTAATTGACCAATAGGTTCATGATTTCCGGGATCCGGGTCATCAGAAACACAAATGTCAAAAAGAACAAGCTGATCGCAAAGGGCGGAAAAAATTCCTTGAAAACATACCGGTTTATCATGGTGGGCGCGCGCATATGCAGATTAATTATAAGTTTGCTTTCCCGGTGTCAAGGCAAGATGCAAATACCGGTTTTCAAACCCTGTATTTCATGATAATTTCCCATGCATGAACTGTATAATCATTGCGGGCGGCAGACTGGATGCGTCCCGGACCCGAACCTGGTACCATCGCTTTTATTCACTGCTGAAAACCGCAGACCTGATCATAGCAGCGGACAGCGGGGCCAGGCACTTGAAAGGCTCCGGTTACCTGCCCCATGTGATTGTCGGTGACATGGATTCCATTGACCCGGACACTCTGGAATTTTTCCAGACAAACAACGTGTTGATCCAGTCGCATCCCCGCCGAAAAAACCAGACCGACCTGGAATTGTGCCTGGCTTACGCAAAAGAGCATGGTGCCGAACAAATAACGATTCTGGGTGCCATCGGTACCCGGATGGACCACTCTCTGGCCAATATTCTACTGCTTCTGCCGATGGCCAAAGCCGGCATATCTGCCAGAATCATGGACACCAACAATGATATTTATGTGGTCACGGACAGGCTGGTGATGACAGGCACCCCCGGGGAACTGGTGTCGCTCATCCCTGTGACGTCCTCGGTCCGGGGGGTCACGCTCCAGGGCCTGTCATACCCGCTTGAAGACCACACTCTTAAAATGGGCACCACCCTGGGTATCAGCAACTATTTTTCCGCAACCTCTGCACAAATCGACATCCGGTCCGGCATCCTGCTGGTCATCCGGTCCATGGATTGAACAAAAACCCCTGGCCTGAACAAAAAAAGGTGTGCCTGTTACCGCACACCTTTTTTACAAATTATGTAGTTATGATTAACTGCAGGAACCGGAACATCCACCGCATCCGGGATCACCGAGGTCCATTTTGGAGTCCAGGTGAAACCCCATGCCCGTGAAATCGATCTTGATCCGTTCCGCTTTCTGCATGAAATCCTTGTCCACAACAAATTTGTGCCCTTTCACCTCATAACTGTCATCGGAATTTTTAGGCTCATCCAGAGCCATGGCCAGAGAAGGCCCGCCTCAGCCGCCGGAATTAAGAAAAATTCGAATCGGGGTCGGTTCCTTCCCCTGGAAGTAATTGTCGATCTGCTCTTTTGCAGGATCTGTCAATTCAATCATTGGTTACCTCTCTTTGTGTTTTTAATGAATCAGGATATGCCTGCCTGAATGACCTTAAACCTAATCACCATGTCCGGGCCTGTCAATGTCAAGGTCTTTCGTCCCCCCCATTTTTTGAATCCCCTTGCAAATTGTAAAAATTTCTGCAATGAATCTTATAGAGGATTGAAAATATACCATACAAACAGGCATTATTCAATGAAAATACTTGTCACTGGCGGAGCCGGCTACATCGGTTCCCATACCTGTGTTGAACTTCTGAACCGGAACCACGAGGTGGTGGTGGTGGATAACCTGAGCAACAGCTCTGAGAGGTCGTTAGACCGGGTCAAGCAGATCACCGGCAAGCCCCTGTACTTTTTCAAGGTGGATCTGCTGGATAAAGACGGGCTCACCCGGGTTTTTCCCGGCACCGACCAAACGCAGTGATCCATTTCGCCGGTTTTAAAGCAGTGGGAGAATCCACGGCCATGCCGCTGGCCTATTACCACAACAACATCACCGGCACCCTGAATCTGTTATCGGCCATGGCTCATTCCGGGGCGAAACACATCCTTTTCTCCTCATCCGCCACGGTGTACGGAGAGCCTGGCACCCTGCCCATCACCGAAGATTTCCCGTTGTCCGCCACCAACCCTTACGGCCGGACCAAACTGTTGATTGAGCAGATTCTTCAGGACCTCTTTGCCTCTGACCCGGAATGGCACATCGCCCTGCTCCGGTATTTCAACCCGGTGGGTGCCCATCCCAGCGGCCTGATCGGAGAAGATCCCCAGGGGGTTCCCAACAATCTGGTACCCTATATCGCCCAGGTGGCCATCGGGACCCTGGACCGAGTCCGGGTTTTGGTGATGATTATGACACTCCGGACGGCACCGGGGTCCGGGACTACATTCATGTGTGTGATCTGGCCGAAGGCCATGTGAAAACCCTGCCTAAACTTTTGGCAGACCCCGGCGTCTGATCTACAACCTGGGCACCGGAAGAGGGCATTCCGTGCTTGAAATGATACAGGGGTTTGAACGGGCCTGCCACCGCCCCATCCCCTATGAAACCGTCGCAAGAAGACCCGGTGATATCGGGGCCTGCTGGGCCGATCCCGGAAAAGCGGAAAAGGAACTGGCATGGAAAGCGGTCCGGACCCTGGATGATATGTGCACGGATACCTGGCGATGGCAGCAGGCCAATCCCCATGGCTATGACCGGTCCTGAATCCGGTCCCGGGCCGGGAGATTCCGACCTGGTGGCCATCGGAGCCCGCCTCAGGGATTGCCGACGGATCACTACCTTGGGATTACGTCCCAATTTTTCCGATTATAGACCGGAAGAACAGCGACGTCTGCTGTTAGCACGGCGGGTCCTCTATCCCACCGCTTTTTATGCCGGGTTGTTCAATGCCATGGGAAAACCCACGTTTCCCAGTTTTCACACCTACACCTTTGCCATGGACAAAATCCGGCAGACCGCCATATTTCAGATGCAGGGCATTCCGCATCCCAGGACCCGGATTTTCTACGGCCCCCGCCAGAAACAGGCGATTTTGTCTGAATTTTTTTTCCCATTCATTGCCAAGATCCCCCGGGGATCGGCCCAGGGCAACGGAGTATTTCTCATCAGAAACCCGGCAGACCTGGCCGGCTATCTATCCCGGAAAAATCCGGCCTATATTCAGGAATACCTGCCTCTGAACCGGGACATACGGGTCGTCGTCATCGGAAAGACAGTGGCCCTGGCCTATTGGCGGATCGCGTTGGCAGGCCGGTTCCAAACCAACATTTCCCAGGGAGGGGAGATCTGCCTGAATCCGGTACCGGCTGCGGCCCTGGAACTGGCCCTGACAACCGCTCAAAAATGCGGATGGGATGATGTGGGTATCGATATCGTGGAATCCAGGGGCCGGTTTCTGGTGTTGGAGGGCAATATGAAATACGGCACCAAAGGATTCCAGAAAGCCGGCATCAACTATAAACAGCTGCTGTGTGACAAAATTCTCAACAACGAGATCTGATCCCAGGGACCGCAGCACCGCGCCCCGCCGTTTATCCGGGCATCCTTTCAGTGAGAAAACGGTTCGGCACAGTCCCGCCAGGGATTCCGCTTTACAAACAGTTTCCGCTTCCGGGTATTCCGTTTCCATGGACCGGAATACCGGAACCGGTCAGAGCAACCCGGCGTCAGCCTCGTCCTTTTCCCATTCCGAAATATAGTCCTGAATGGCGGCATACCGGGCATTTCCCCGGGGTCTGAGCAGCTCATATCCCATGGCATCCAAATGATTTTCCAGTAGATCGAAAAAGCAGCCGTCACCTGCTGGGCCTCATCCCCTGAAAACCGGCTGTGAGCCACCCGGTCCGCCACCACCCGGGTCAGATGCCCTTCAGGCGTGAAAAAATCACACGGCATATGATTCCATTCTTTGGGAAACGGCTGAATTTTCCATGGAATCAGGTTGTCAGGTCTCAGTATCCGGGTATTTTGAGGATTGAACTCCGAGCGAACAACCTTTGCTTTTCCCAAAGAAAACCCCATTAACGTCTCGAGCACATCCCGGACCGTATGCCCGAATATCCATTCTTCAGGCGCCAGCAGCACCGGGGGATATTCCGTACTGGTCAACGCGAATTCAAACGGACCGCTGTCCTTCCAGAATCTTTTAAAATCGGATGCATGAGGCAGAACCCTTCTGATCACCTGCATATGTGTATTTCCTTTAACATGGTGTATCGCTTATAGACCAGATGGCATTCAGGTTCAAGAAAAACCGCAGAAAAAAAATGGGCAGCAAACATATCTGCTTGACCTAAATCCGATTTTCTGTTAACCATTAAACATCATGATGGTTAACCAAATCTCACATACCCGACAAATCATTCTGGAAGGATTTTACAAAGCAAACGGGGCCACTGTTTCCGGGATTCATCTGAGTGAACAAACCGGGATCTCCCGGGTGGCGGTCTGGAAACACATCCAGGCCTTGAAAAAAGAAGGATTCAACATCCAGTCCAGCCCAAAAGGGTATTTTCTGCCAGATCCGGAAAACCTTCTGCTGCCGGCCTGTTTCGACCCGCCGTTATCTGAAAGAATCCATTTTTTTTCACAGGTGACTACCACCATGGACAAGGCCAGAGAACTGGCCCGGCAGGGAGCGCCCCATTTCAGCTGCGTGGTGGCGGAGAACCAGACAAAAGGCCGGGGCCGGCTCAACCGGAAATGGGAATCAGGTCCGGGCGGACTCTGGATCACCCTGATTCTGACGCCGGACGTCCCGGCGGCTTTGGCATATCTATACAATTTTGCCGCATCCCTGAGCCTGTCTTTGACGCTGGAATCCCTATTTGGGCTGGACGTACCGGTCAAATGGCCCAATGACCTGCTGCTGGAAGGAAAAAAACTGGCCGGCCTTCTATCTGAAATCGAAACCCGGGCGGACATGATCCGGTATCTTCTGGTGGGGATCGGACTCAATGTCAACAATGATGCGTCTTCCGATGCTTTTTCAGCCATCTCCCTTCAAAAGGCTTTAGGCCGGCCCGTGTCCAGAAAAGAGATCCTGGCACAATTTATGGATCAATTCGCCCTTCGGACCCGTCACCTGGATGCCCCCGGCATCATGGCTGACTGGAAACGGCGCACCAGCACCATCGGCACCCGGGTCCGGGTGGAAACCCGGCATCAGATTGTTAAAGGCCGGGCCATAGATGTGGATGAGGCCGGGACCCTGTGGGTGAAAGATGACGACCATCAAACTCATTCCATCATTTACGGCGACTGTTTTCATACCTGAAAGGAAGAACAAAATGAATGAGACGGACAGTTTGAAATACATGATTCATGCGGCATTGTTCGTAGCCCTGATATCCGTGGGCGCGTTTATAGCCATTCCCATCGGACCGGTGCCCATTGTGCTCCAGAACATGTTTGTCCTGCTGGCTGGCCTCATTCTTGGGCCGGCCTGGGGCACGGCCTGTGTGGCTGTTTATCTGCTGGTGGGGCTGGCTGGTTTGCCGGTGTTTGCCGGGGGCACTTCCGGTATCGGTAAATTGTTCGGTCCAACTGGTGGGTATCTGCTGGGATACCTCCCTGCCGTGCTGTTGACCGGTGCACTGTCGAAGTTTTTGGGGAAAACCTTGTTTCGTGACATTCTGGCCATGGTCTCCGGCTCTGTGGTTCTTTATGGGATCGGTGTACCATGGCTGAAAATAGCTTTCTCTCTGTCCTGGGGCAAGGCAGTGTCTTTGGGATTATTACCGTTTCTTCTGGGAGATGCCGTCAAGATCGCCGGCGCTGCGATCATTGCAAAAAAAATCCGCCCGTTGTTCAAGGAATGATCCCTGATGCCGGGCCCTATCCTGGAAATCGATCATCTGACTCATGAATTCCGTGACGGCACAGGAATCCATGATATCTGCGTTCAGATTTTTCCCGGGGAATTCATCCTTCTGGCCGGGCCCAACGGATCCGGAAAAACCACACTGATCCGGCATCTCAATGCCCTGATATCCCCTACTTCAGGTGATATCAGGCTGTATGGCCGTCCGGTGACAACTGATTTGACCGTCACCCGGAAGACCATTGGCATGGTGTTCCAGGATGCCGACACCCAAATCGTGGGCGACACTGTGGCAGATGAAGTGGCATTCGGCCTGGAGAACCTGAGCACCCCCCGGACCCGGATTCGAGAAAAAGTGGATCAGGTCCTGGCACGCATGCATCTGTCCCATTTGAAAGACCGGAACCCCGCCACCCTGTCCGGCGGAGAAAAACGGAGGCTGGCCATAGCCGGCATTCTGGTTATGGATCCAAAAATTATTGTCATGGATGAACCGTTCGCCAATTTGGACTATCCCGCCTCCCAGGAGCTGGTGGCGACCATCTGCCGGCTGAACCGCGAAGGGCAGACCATCTTCATGGCAACCCATGACGTGGAAGACGTGATCTTTCTGGCTTCCCGGATGCTGATCATGGATCATCAGGGCCGCCTGGCCGAGGACGGCCGCCCCGTTGATCTGCTGGGGTGCCTGGAGCGGTTCGGTATCAGGGAACCCTGTTTTTCCCGAATGGGATATACCTTTCCACCATGGCAGACCTGACCCTGTTTTCCTTCCAGGCCGGCACCTCGGCCTTGCATGCCCTGGACGTCCGGGTCAAGACTGTCTTGGTCTGCATGCTGAGCATGACGTTGTTTTTTCCGGATTCAGCGCCTGTCTGGCTTATTTCCTGGTGATCTACCCACAGCTGTTGGCCCAGGGGGTCACCCTGGGCCGTCTGACCATCCGCTTGAAAGGGTTTATTCTGCTTTTGGGCATCATGGCAGCTGCCAGGGCGGTCACTGTGCCCGGAGATCCGGTTTTCACTCTCTTTTCCATCGAGACAACCCGACAGGGCCTGGCTCAGGGAACCCTGGTGGCATCCCGTTTTTTCTGGTCATGGTGACCGGCCTGCTCTTTGCCGCCACCACCCAGCCCGCGGCACTCAAAAGCGCGGCCCAATGGTTTCTGAAACCCGTGCCTTTTGTTCCGGAAAAACGGGTGGCCTTAATGATCAGCCTGTTCCTGCGCTTTTTTCCCCTGATTCTGGCCCAGGCATCTCAGACCGCAGATGCCATCAATGCCCGGTGCGGCAGCGTCAGAAAAAACCCGGTACGCCGAATCCGGTTTCTTGCGCTGCCATTACTGAAAAAAAGCGTGATGGCTGCCAATCACCTAAGCCTGGCCATGACCGCCCGGTGCTATTCCGAAATTCGAACCGATCCCGCATTCGATCCCGGTGGGAAAGAGCCGGTTTTCTGTTGGCCGGTACCGGTCTCTGTCTGGGAATGATCCTTGTTTCCCAGGAATCATTCTGGATGATCTTTTGGTAATCTGCCAAATTTGGGGTTGATCCGGCCTATATTTTGTTGTAAAGTCATCGGCTACGATAAATAATCATTACTTTTTTTGAAAAATTTGCTGTAATAATGCGGACAGTTTAAGAGGAGGTATTCCTTATGACACCCACCAGGTCACCCGCTTCCGGGCCGACTGTGCTGGACCTGCGGGGAAGGCAGTCTGTCCGGGCGACGTTCAAACTGTCCCAGAAAGCCATTGATGCCATCGGGCTGGTGGCGGTTCACATGGGTATCAAGCAGAAATCTCTGTTTGACCATATCATCGAAGATATGGGGGCCGTGGAAAAACTGGCCCGGTCCATCCGGCTTCCGCAGTTTGAAAAAATCCCCCGACGTCAGAAAACCTATGTCATGAGTCGCAGGACAGTGGATGCACTCAGTGAAGTATCAAAGACCTATGACATGCCCCGGGATGCGCTGGTGGAATATGCGGTCCAAAAACTGGAGTCCGTGATTCAAAGTGAAAAACGCCGCCATGAAGAGCGTAAAAAACTGGCTGCCGAGGTAATGGCCCATTTTGAAAAAGGAGAACACCTGTACCGGTCCGTGACCCGGAAGCTGGGCAAGGATGATCCTTTCTCCCGGCATTTGGGCAAAGCGGTTCTGGCGGCCCGGAAAACAGCGGAGGATCTTCAGGCTTTTCTGAATAAAAGCCGGGTGCTGGAAGATTTTTAACCAAGGAGGTTGCATTGATAGAGATTCAAGACCTGACCAAATACTACCATGATTTTTGTGCGGTGGACCGCATCAGCCTGTCGGTGAGACCCGGAGAGATTTTAGGGTTGCTGGGGCCAAACGGTGCCGGGAAAACCACCACTTTGCGGATGCTCACCGGATTTTTCAAGCCAACGTCCGGGACGATTTCAGTCAAAGACCTTCACATGCCTGAAGATACCTTGAAAATCAAATCCATGATGGGATATCTGCCGGAATCCGCCCCCCTGTACCACAATATGATGGTGTATGATTACCTGACCTATGTGGCGAAGCTCAAAGGATTGACCGATCCTTCCCTGCAGCAGGAACGGTTTCACACCTTGGCGGATCTATGCGGGCTGTCCGGTATCATGCACAAACCCATCGCCACTCTATCTAAAGGCCTCAAGCAGCGGGTGGGACTTGCCCATGCCATGATGTCGGATCCGGAAATTTTGATCCTGGATGAGCCCACCTCCGGCCTGGACCCCAACCAGATCGCTGAGATCCGCAGCATCATCCGCCAGATCGGCAGAGAAAAAACCATCATCTTTTCCACGCATATCCTCAGCGAGGCGGAAGCCACCTGCGACCGCATCGTGATCATCAACAACGGAAAAGTGGTGGCCGACGACACCACGGCCCACCTCAAGCAGGGTGCTTTCCAGGACAACCTGATCCGCCTGACCCTGAAAGGACCGGATCAAAAGAGCGCCCAACATTTTCTGGCAAACATGGGTCCGAGTCTATCCGTCAAAGCCCTGCCCCCGGATACAGAAGACCTGGTATGCTTTGAAATCCAGGGACCTTCCGACAGGGATATACGGTCTGACCTCTACCTGAAAATCAAGGAAACCGACTGGATAATCATGGAGTTGGCCAAAGAAACCCAGGCGCTTGAACATGTTTTCCAGAAACTGACCCGGGAGGACACCTGATCATGTCACAAATCAAGATTATTGCATTCAAAGAGTTCAAGGATTATTTCATATCCCCCATTGCCTATATTGTGATCGCCCTGTTTTTGATCGTGACCGGATGGTTTTTCTTTTCCACTTTTTTCATTTACAGCCGGGCCGATCTGCGGGATTTTTTCGCGTTGTTGCCCATGGTATTCTCATTTTTCGTTCCCGCCATCACCATGCGGTTGTTCGCGGAAGAAAAAAATGTGGGGTCTTATGAAACGCTGTTGACTTTACCGGTCTCTTTCAGCCAGATCGCTTTAGGCAAATTTATCGCTGCCACTCTGTTCACCAGTACCATGCTGGTGCCCACCCTGTCCTACCCGGTGTTCATCTCCTTTATTGGAGATCTGGACTGGGGCCCTGTGGCCGGGGGGTATATCGGGGCCGTGTTTCTGGCCGGTGCCTACTGTGCCATGGGGCTGTTTGCATCCGCTTTGACCCGGAACCAGATCATTGCCTTTATCATCGGATGTGCGCTGTGCTTCACGTTGACCATCCTGAACCGAATGCTGTTCTTCGTGCCGTCGCAAATAGTGGGGCTGATCGAATATATCGGGGCCAACACCCATTTTGCCAATTTTTCCAAAGGGGTCCTGGATACCCGGGACATCATTTATTTTCTCAGCCTGGTATCAATTTTTCTCTTTTCCACCCATCTTGTGATGCAGGAAAAAAATTAAGGAGGCGCCATGGTAGTTTTTAAGGAACACTATATCAAGTTTATTCTATATATGGCCGTCATCGTTCTGGTGAATATCGCCGGACTCAACCTTTTTTTCAGGGCAGACCTGACAGGAAACAAAATCTTTTCTCTGTCAGAGGCCAGTAAAAAAGCGGCAGCCACTTTGTCCGAACCGTTGAGCATCAAGGTGTTTTTTTCCAAAAACCTGCCCGCTCCTCACAACAACACGGAACGTTATCTAAAGGATTTGCTGGATGAATATGCTGCCCGGGCCGGCCGCCTGTTCAACTATCAGTTCTATAATGTGTCTTCGGAAGAAGGGGATTTGAGTGCAAAAGCCGTGGAAAACCGGGAGCTGGCCCAAAGCTACGGCATTTCTCCCATCCAGATCCGAATCGTGGAAAATGATGAAATCCAGTTCAAAAATGCGTACATGGGCCTGGTGCTCATCCATGGAGACCTCATTGAAAAAATCAATGCCGTGACCTCCACAGACGGACTGGAATACCGGCTGACCACGGCCCTCCAAAAACTCAACAACAAGGTGTCTGCCCTGCTGCGGCTGGAAGACAAAATCCAGGCGACCCTGTACCTGTCCTCTTCCCTTAACGACATCGCCCCGATGATCGGACTCAACGACCTGCCGAACCTCAAAAGTATCGTGGAAAAAACCATTGAGGGTATCAACGCCAAAAGCCGGAACATTCTGTCATTGAGCCACAAGGATATTACGGACAAACAGACACTGGCCGAAGTCGGAAAAAATATGATCTGCTGGCCCTGTCCTGGCCGGACATTCCGAAAAACAACATTCATGAAGGCCAGGGAGCTGCCGGACTGGTGTTGACATACAAGGATCAGACACACAGTCTTCCGCTTATCACTGCCGTGGACCTGCCCATTATCGGAACCACCTACCAGATGGCAAAACCGGAAACCCTGGAACGGGAAGTTATGGATATCATGGGAAAAATGATCGGTATCAACCAGGATATCGGTTTTCTGGCGGACCACGGTGCCCCCACCCTGGGCCCTGACCGCATGGCCATGATGCAGGGAGGCTCCGGCGGCATGCAGGTATTCAACGATCTGTTATCCAGCCGGTACAACATCCGGCAGATCGCCCTCAAGGAACAGACCATTCCCGACAGCCTCAACTGCCTGATCATTGCAAAGCCCACAGAGCCGTTTTCCGATTACGAACTGTTCCAGATCGACCAGGCTTTGATGAAAGGCACCAACATCGTTTTTTTCAGTGATGCGTTCAATGAAATCATGCCCCGGGGCGGCATGGGCATGCCCCAGTACATCCCCCTGGATACCGGACTGGAGAAACTTTTGGCCCATTACGGCATCAACATGACACCGGGATATATCATGGACAAGGTGGCCTATAAACACCAGCCCCGGGAAGGCGGAGAACAGATCATCTATTTTGCGCCCATGCTCAAGGAAGACACCATTAACAATACCCCTTCATTCATGCGCAACATCAAAGGCATCATTGCCATGCAGGCATCGCCACTGTCTGTGGAAACGGACGTCCTGGAATCCGGGAATGTGGCCGCCACCCGGCTTTTAAGCAGTTCAAAGGAATCCTGGCTCATGAAAGACAATATCAACCTGAATCCCATGTTCATATCCCCTCCGGAATCATCTGAAGAAATGAGCAGCTATGACATGGCGTATCTGCTGGAAGGAACATTCACCAGCTACTTCAAAGACAAACCCGTTCCGGAAAAGAAAACCGGTGAAACCGATATTCCGGCATCCGGTGAGACCGAAGATCATCAGGAAACTACCGATTCAGAGGAAACCGAAGGGGTATCTGAATCAATGACACCGGTCGATTCTCAGGAAGTGGTGGCCCAAAACCGGATTCTGGAAACTTCTGTTCCGGTCAAAATATTTGTACTGGGATGTTCCCAGATGCTGATGGACAACATGCTGGACCCGGAAGGCCGGACCACCAATGCCACATTTATCCTGAACGCCATCGACCATTTGAACGGTGAGGATGAGATTGCCGCCCTGAGAAGCAAACAGCAGACCCTCAATCCACTGGATGCCACCATCCCCGTGGTCCGCGGTGCAATCAAAACCCTGAATATCGCCGTGCTGCCTGTGCTGGTGTTTGTTTTCGGCCTGATGGTCTGGGGAACGGGCAAAGCCCGCCGGAAAAAGATTGCCAACCAGTTCAAATCATAAAGGACCTTCTGCCATGAAAAAAGGATACCTCATTCCCCTCTTGATCATTGCAATTCTGGCCGGTTATCTGGTGCTGCAAAAAAAGGACCGCCGTCATTATACCCTGCCGGAGCCTCCGGCTGTGGATATGAAAACCATCGACCGCCTGACCGTGGAAAAAGAGAATCAGACATTTGAATTCACCCGGACCAAATCCGGATGGGCAGTTTCAGAGCAGGCATATCCGGCCGACAGTGCCGCAGTTGAACAGATGCTGAATGTGATGTCCCATCTGACCTTGTCCGCCCTGGTCTCTGAAAAACAGGATGTGGCCCGGTATGAACTGGACCCATCCCACTGCCTGACTGTGACCGCTTTTCAGGGAGATGTTCCGGCACTGTCAATCAAAATCGGTAAAACCGCCCCCACTTTCAACCACACCTTTGTAATGCTGGGAAATGATCCCCACATCTATCAGGCAAAAGACAGTATCAGGTCCTATTTCAACAAATCCCTGAATGAATTCAGAGACAGGCAGGTGTTGGCGTTCCAGGAAGACGACATCCATAAAATAACGATTCAAACCCCGGAAAAACAGGTGACTCTGACCGCTCAGCAGCCGGAAGACAATGAAAAACAGGAGAAAAAACCGGCGTTCCGTTATGAAGACGGCGCGTCACCGAATCCAAAAACCGTTTCCAACCTGCTGCATTCCCTGACCGACCTCACCTGTGATCAATATATGACGGATATGAAAAAAGCCGACCTGGAAACGGCTATACCGAACCTGGCTGTCTTTCTTGAAAACGGATCTCAACGAGTGTTGAAGCTGTTCGGTCAGGACAAGGATGACTCGGTGCCGTCCATATCATCCATGAATGACTATGTTTTCGCCCTGAAGCCGTATGTTGTGGATGATATCACCGCCTATGCCCGTGAACTGGCAGGACTTGTGCCGCCGGAAGAAGCAGAAGAAACCAGGGAACCGACCACCCCGTGAACCGGTTTTTCAAATGGAGTTATCAACCCTATAAGTGGCTGGTGGCGATTCCCTTCATGGTGATCATCACCCTGGTTCTGGGACTGATCTGCATTTTTGTGGGCGCATTTGTTTCCCAGGATGCCTCCAATGGACTGGCGGTTCTGTGGTCCCGCCTGGCCTGTGGAATTGCGCCGGTCAAGGTCACCCTGACCGGCAGAAAAAACTACACTCCGGGGCGGCCCTATGTGGTGGTGGCCAACCACCAGTCCATGGTGGACATCCCGGCAATCCACGGATTCATTAGGCTGCATATCAAATGGGTCATGAAACAGGAGCTCAGAAAAATCCCTGTTTTCGGTATTGCTTGCCATTACCTGGGATGTATCTTCGTTGACCGCTCACACCATCAGTCGGCCATTGAGTCCATTCGGCAGGCCAGAAAACGGATGTCTCCAAAAGCGTCGGTCCTGTTTTTGCCGAAGGCACCCGGAGCCGGGACGGACAAGTACAGCCCTTTAAAAAAGGGGCCTTCGTGTTTGCCAGGGAAACCGGGTTGCCGGTGCTGCCAGTCACCATCAGGCACTCGCGTGAAGTCCTGCCCCCGGATTCCCTGGATCTGCGGCCCGGCCCGGTGGAAATTATCGTACACCGGACGGTGCGTGTCCTGCCCGATACTTCGGATCAGATGGAACGAACCATCGAATCCGTCCGGGCCACCATTGCCGCCCCCCTTTCCCGCTGATTCCTGGATTTTTCACCCACTCCACCCCGCCCCACCTTTCATTCCACTTTACTCCCCCTTTGTGTGAATTGCCTGTATTTTACTGAAAATTCAGTGTATACATTTTCTTTGACCGAATATTTTTTTATAAAAATCCATTTTTTTCTTGACTTATGCCCATTTTTTCGCAAAATTGTGTCAGATAGTGGAGAAAAGTGGATCTATTACCCAAATAAAGATAGCAGGCAACCCCATGTTTCGATCAAGCTCGTTTCATACCATCGACCCAAAGGGCAGGATTATCATTCCGGCACGGTTCCGGGATGTTCTCAAGGCCGATGATGAATACGGCGTGGTGGTCTCCATCAAGGATGGGTGCCTGTATGCCTATACCTTCAGTGAATGGAAACAGCTGGAAAAAAAAAATTCTGGCTGCCAAAAGCGCAGCCATGGAAAAATTCAAACGATTTTTCCTGGGCAATGCCTGCCCGTTGAAATGTGACAAACAGGACCGGATTCTGATTCCTCCCAGTCTGCGCACCTATGCAGGAATCGAAAAAGATATTGTGTTGGTGGGGGTTTTGGACCGTTTCGAAATCTGGGCCCGGGAACGATGGGACCAGGAAAACTTGAAAATGGAGAAGGACCTTGAAAAGGCGGAAGTAAGAGAAGAAATAGCTTCTTTGGGGCTGTAGCCATGGGATTTGATCACACGACCGTGATGCCGGGGGAGATCCTTTTTTACCAGAACCTGAAACCCGGAGCTGTCTGTGTGGACGGGACTCTGGGGGGGCGGGACATGCCCGGGCAACCCTTGAGGCCATCCTTCCGGACGGGCTGCTCATCGGAATCGATCAGGATCTGGATGCTATTTCCCATGCCCGAAACGTGCTTCAACCGTTCGAGCAGAATATTCTCCTGATTCATGACAATTTTTCACACATTTCAACCATCCTGGAACAGCATGATATCGGCCGGGTTGATTCGATCGTCCTGGACCTGGGGTTTTCATTCAATCAGATCACTCAGGCAAATCGGGGATTCAGTTTCAACCGGGACGAACCCCTGGACATGCGGATGGATACCAGACAGAACATGACTGCCGACATCATTGTAAACACCCTTTCCCAGGAAACGCTGGCAGACCTGTTTTTTTCCTACGGAGAAGAGCGATTTTCCCGTAGAATCGCCAGGGCCATTGTCCGGAAACGGACGGATCACCCCCTGAAAACCACCCGCCAGCTGACGGACATCATTCTGGAAACCATTCCCCGATCACAGGCAGCCGGATCAAAAATCCATCCAGCCACCCGGACATTTCAGGCGTTGCGCATTGCCGTAAACCGGGAACTGGACCATCTTTCCCGGCTCATGAAACAGGTCCCGGACCTGCTGGTCCAAGGAGGGCGGGTCTGTGTCATCAGTTTTCACTCCCTGGAGGACCGAATTGTCAAACAGCAACTGAAAACCTTTGAAGCCGGGTGCATCTGCCCCAAACCCTTCCCCAGTGCGTGTGCCACAAAATACCAGTAATGCGGTCGGTGTTCAAAAGACCGGTAACACCCACTCCCGGGGAAATTGCTGCCAATCCCATGGCCAGAAGCGCCCGGCTTCGAGTGGCGGAAAGGGTTTGATATGAGCGACTCTGCATTGAAATGGGTGGTGGTCCTCTCAGTTCTGTTTGGAGAGCTACTGCTTCACACCTGGATTCGGACCGGCGCTACCCAAATCACGCTGGAAATATCTCTGGCCCAGTCCCGGTTGTCGGATCTGGTGTCTTACCAGAGGGAACTCACTTTGGAACGGGATCGGCTCAAATCTGACAACCGCATCATCACCATTGCACGATCTCAGCTGGGCCTGACTGAAGAGGTGTTCAACCAGACCGTCTTTCTGGGAAAGGAAGAAAACTGATGGCCCCCGCGCCCCACAACAATGTCGCCAATCGGATCCGATTTGTCCAGATCTTTCTGATACTCATTCTGGCAGGCCTGGGAATCAAGTCGTTTGACATCCAGATCCTCAAAGCCAAAGAATATGCTGAACGAGCCGAAAAGGGGTATTCTTTGCATCTGACCATCAAAGGGGAACGCGGCCGGATCCTAGACCGACACTGGAACAAGCTGGGCGCGACGTTGGATGCTGTGACCGTTATTGCCGACCCGTTACGCATTGAAGCTCCGGTGAAAACCGCCCGGGTTCTGGCACCACTTCTGGAAACGGATTATGAAAACCTGATTCAAAAATTGTCCAGAGACACCCGGTATGCTCTGGTGGTGGAAAACATTTCTCCGGATCAGGCCCGGCAGGTTCGGGAACTGAACCTGCCGGGTATCTATTTTCGGAAAAGCTTCAAACGGTTTTATCCCAACCGGGATCTGGCCGCCCAGGTTCTGGGATTTACCGGAAAAGGGGATGCAGGGCTGGAAGGGTTGGAGTTCAAATACAATGACGTTCTCGAAGGCGGTTCCGTCACCACACAGGTCCGGCGGGACGGTACCGGCCGAATCCTGGATATTGACAGAAAAAACAGGCAGAGCTGCGGGGGAAAGATATCATACTGACCCTGGACAAAAAAATTCAGCTTTTCACCGAAACCGCGCTGGAGGAAACTGTCCGCAAACACCAAGCAAAATCAGGCATGGCCCTGGTCATGCAACCAGTCACTGGAGAACTGCTGGCAATGGCCCACTATCCCCGGTTCAACCCCAACAATTACAATGAGCATGACCCATCACTGTTCCGGAATCGGGCCGTCACTGATGCGTTCGAGCCGGGATCCACCATGAAAATTTTTACGGCTGCGACAGCTCTGGAAAACGGCATGACCCCGGATTCAATCTTTTTTTGTGAAAACGGCCGATACCGTATCGGTCGTTACACGGTCCGGGATACCCATCCCCATGGCTGGCTACCCATCGATCATATTGTCGCTTATTCCAGCAATATCGGTGCGGTCAAAATCGCAGAAAATCTGGGCAGGCAGACATTACATCAATATTTGAACCAGTTCGGATTTGGAAATTTAACAGATGTGGACTGTCCGGGCGAAACCACCGGAATTCTGACGTCTCCTGAGCGATGGGCCCATATTGACACCGGCGCTATTTCCTTTGGCCAGGGTATTTCGGTGACCGCCATCCAGTTAATCAGCGGGATCAGCGCCATCGCCAACAACGGCCAGCTCATGAAACCCATACTGGTAAAAAAAATCGTTTCCAACACGGGTGAAGAACTCCAGGTATTTCACCCCATTCGGGTACGTCAGGTCGTCACCCCGCAAACAGCGGCCCGAATCAAGCACATGATGGCGCTGGCGGTTCAGGAAAAAGGCACCGGCACAAAAGCGGCCCTGGCGGGATACCAGGTCTGCGGAAAAACCGGCACGGCCCAAAAAGTGGTCCCGGGACAGAAGGGATATGCCAAAAACAGATACACATCGGTTTTCGGGGGATTCGCCCCTTTTGAAGACCCTCAGCTGACCGTGCTGGTGGTGGTGGATGAACCCCGAAACAAATATTACGGGGGAGACGTGGCGGCACCGGCATTTAAAGCTATCCTGGCGCAATCCTTTAATTATCTGAGTATTCCCCCGGCCGGCGGCAGCATGGTGACGTCCGTCACAAAGCAGGGAGAGACTTTATGAAATTGTCCGGGTTACTAAACGGCATCGCTGCCATCCCCCCGGGAACCGACATGGAAATTTCCGGCGTTGAAACCAGGGCACAGGAAGTCAGGCACGGGCACTTGTTTCTTGCCATCAAGGGATTTTCTGCCGACGGGCATGACTACATTCAGACGGCTTTAGACAATGGTGCGGCAGCAGTGGTCGCTCAGTACAATCCCCTTTGCCTGGACCGGGTCATTATAGTGGACAACTCCCGACGGCCGCCGGGATTATTGCCGCCAGATTTTATGGTGATCCCTCCAAAGAACTTTTCCTCACAGGAGTGACCGGCACCAACGGCAAAACCACCATCACTTATCTGCTGGAAAAAATATTCCTGGCTGCCGGCCACCGATGTGGGGTAATGGGAACCATCAATGTCCGTTACAACGGCACCGTGGAAAATGCCCACACCACCACTCCGGACGTACTGGTGATTCAGAAAACCCTGGCAAAAATGAAACATGCCGGCATCACCCATGTCATCATGGAGGTATCTTCCCATGGTTTGGATCAATTCCGGGTGGACGGGTGCCATTTTAATATGGGAATTTTCACCAATCTGACCCAGGATCACCTGGATTATCACCAGGACATGGACGCGTATTATCACTGTAAAAAGCGGTTTTTTACCGATTTTCTGGGGCACCCTGTCCACCGGACAACCGACAGCACACCTTGCGCCGTCATCAACATTGATGATCCCTGGGGTGCCAGGTTGGCAGATGAACTAGATTTTCCAGTACTTCGCACAAGTGCAAAAAATTTGACGGACGGACGTGCTCCGGATATTTTTGCCCGGGACATCATGGATTCCATTCAGGGAATTGCCGGCCGAATCTACCTGGAAAATCACTCCCTCCCCTTTTCCTCCCCCTCACCGGCTGGTTCAACCTGGAAAATATTTTATGTGCCGCCGGTGCAGCCCATGGGTCCGGTGTTTCACTAAATCATATTCAACAGGGACTGACCGCCTGCAAAGGGGTCCCGGGCCGCCTGGAAAAAGTGACCAATCCCTTGAACCGGTATCTGTTTGTGGACTATGCCCACACACCCAACGCCCTGGAATCGGTTCTAAAGACTTTGAAACAGCGGGCCACCCGAAGGCTGATCTCGGTCTTCGGATGTGGCGGTGACAGGGACCGGACCAAACGGCCCTTGATGGGACAAATCGCCTGCAAATACAGTGATGTGACCATTGTCACATCCGACAACCCCAGATCTGAAAATCCGGACAACATCATTCAGGACATTCTGACAGGGATTCAGGAAAGCGGTACATCGGTGATGCCTTGGCCAGAACTATCTGACTCGGCCGGAACTCTGGATTACACCGATTTCACCGGTGTGGTCTTTCATACAGATCGAGGTCAGGCTCTGGATGCCGCCGTAAAAATCTCCCGGCCCGGGGATATTATCCTGGCCGCCGGCAAAGGCCATGAAACCTATCAAATCACTCGGAGAGGCACCCGCCATTTTGATGACAGGGAACACTTGACAGCCGCCTGTCACCGTATGGCCCGCCGTTTCACCCCCATGCCCTGGAACTGCCGTGACCTGGCGGATGCTTTGGGCGTGTCTCCGGTCTTGAACACCCTGGATGACGACAACGTTTTTCAGGGCATCAGTACCGATTCCAGAACCATTCAGCCGGATGAGGGGTTTCTATCCCTGATCGGAGACACGTTCGACGGCCATCGGTTTGTTTCGGATCTTGCAGGTAAAGGAATTCAGGGATTTATTGTAAAATCAGGTGCAGATGTCGATCTGAAAGAAAAAAGCACTGCAGATGCTGCGACTCCAGGCCGGGTGGTCTTTGAAGTGCCGGATACCCTGAGGGCCCTGGGCCACTTAGGTCATTTTCAGCGGATGCGATCAAAAGCCAAGGTGCTGGCAATCACCGGTTCCAATGGGAAAACCTCCACCCGACGTATGGCTCAGTCCATATTTCAGACCACATTCGACACCCTGGCCACCCAGAAGAACTTTAACAACGAGATCGGGGTTCCCATAACCCTGCTGAACCTGTCTGATGCCCATCAATGGGCCGTGGTGGAAATGGGCATGAACCAGCCCGGCGAAATGAGGCGGTTGTCCCGGATCGCCGCACCGGACATCTGCATTGTCACCAACACCGCCGAAGCCCACCGGCAAGGATTGAAAACCGCTGGAAATGTGGCCCGGGAAAAAGCACAGATATTTGATCATGCCGTAAAAGGCAGCGTGGCCGTAATTTTTAAAGATGACCCCAGGTTCGGCATCCTGACTGACCAGGCCGAAATCTCTCCGGGTATTCAGCAGGTCGTGACTTTTGGAGACAATGACACCGCCGATGTCTATGCCACAGATATTCAGCCAGCAGGAGAAATGATCCATTTTCTGGGCCATATCCATGAGGAAACAGCCCGGTTTCACCTTCAGTCGCCGGCACGGTTCATGGTGCTCAACGCACTGGCGGCTCTGGCGGCAGCGTCGGCAGCCGGCATCCGCATCCCGGATATGCAGGCCGGGCTGGCCGGATTCACCCCGGTTTCCGGACAAATGCAAATACAGACGCTGCCCGGCGGAATTCACCTGATAGATGATACGTATGATGCCAATCCCGCATCCGTGACCCAGGCATTGAAATCCCTGGCCGAACTGGCGGCAGCACCGGAACATTCCGAAAAAAACAGACTCTGGCGATTCTGGGAGATATGCTGGAACTGGGCCCTGACTCGGAAGTGCATCACCGGCAAGTGGGCCGGACTGTCGCAGAACTTGGAATCACCCGGCTTTATCTTTTCGGACCACTAAGCCGCAATACCCGGGCAGGCGCTCTGGAAGGCGGCATGGCTGAAAAATCCGTCTTCCACGGCACCAAGCAGGAAATATCAGACCAAATTCCAACCTATGCCCGCCCGGGTGACTGGATTCTGGTAAAAGGGTCCCGGGGCATGGCCATGGAAACCATCATTGACCAGTGTAAATCAGCCATACCCGATACCCATCGGCAGCTGGAGAAAGATTGACTCATGTTTTACGAATTTCTGTTTCCACTGCATGAACAGTTGTCCTTTCTCAATATTTTCCGGTATATCACTTTCCGGACTATTTATGGCGGTCTGACCGCTTTTCTGATCTGTTTTTTTCTAGGACCCTGGGTGATCCGGAAACTGGCCGTCATGCAGATCGGTCAAGTAATCCAGACAGACGGCCCCCAGACACATCTGGGCAAGCAGGGCACTCCCACCATGGGGGGCATTCTGATTCTGTTTTCCGTATTCATTGCCACCATTTTCTGGGGCAATCTGACCAACCACTATATTTTCATCCTGCTACTCACCCTTTTGCTGTTCGGTGCCATCGGGTTTGTGGATGATTTTCTCATGCAGATCAAGAAACGGAACATGGGATTCACGGCCAGAGGAAAATTCATCATCCAGATGGCCTGCGGACTCCTGATCAGCCTGCTCATTTTTCTGAGCCCGGATTTCACCACCACCCTGACCTTGCCGTTTTTCAAAAATTTTTCACCGGACCTGGGCATCTGGTACATTCCGTTCGCCTGTCTGGTCATTGTGGGGGCATCTAACGCGGTAAACCTCACCGACGGACTGGATGGACTGGCTATCGGTCCGGTGATCGTGGCATCGGTTACCTATATGTTTTTTGCATACGTGGCCGGCCATAACCAGATTGCCCAATACCTGCATGTCCGCCATATCGCATCCGCCGGAGAGATCTCGGTCATCTGTAGCATCCTGGCAGGTGCCGGTATGGGATTTCTATGGTTCAACGCCCACCCGGCCCAGATTTTTATGGGGGATTCCGGGTCACTGCCCCTGGGCGCCATCCTGGGCACCATTGCCGTGGTGGTGAAACAGGAAATTCTGCTGCTCATCGTAGGGGGTCTGTTTGTTATTGAAGCGCTGTCCGTGATCATCCAGGTGGGATATTTCAAGCTGACCAAAGGAAAACGGATTTTCAGGATGGCACCTTTACACCACCATTTTGAACTAAAAGGCTGGCATGAATCCAAAGTCATTGTCCGGTTCTGGATCATTGCCATCACCTTGGCTATTTTGTCTTTGGGCACGTTGAAAATAAGGTAACAGAAACCATGCATTTGCCACAGACATCCTACATACTGATTCACGGACTGGGCCGGTCCGGACTTTCCATGGCCCGTTTTTTAGCAGCCAGAGGGTTTACGGTCAAAGCCACGGACCAAGACCCGGCCAAAAAAGTGTATGAACCGGAACTGCAACGTCTGGGGATTGACACCCAGATCGGATATCATGATCCTGACACGTTTGTCCGGGCCGGCGCCATCGTGGTGAGTCCGGGGATTCCTTTGTCCGCACCCTGTCTGATGCAGGCCAAAACGGCGGATGTGCCGCTTTTCGGGGATCTGGACATCTTCAGCCTATACAACAAAACCCCAATGGTGGCCATCACCGGGACCAACGGCAAAACCACAGTTACCACCCTGGTACGGAACATGCTCGAAGCCTCCGGCATATCCACTTTTATGGGCGGCAATATCGGCACTCCCTTGGTGGAATATCTTCAATCCGACACGCCGGCCCGGGTAGTGGTGGCGGAAATATCCAGTTTTCAGTTGGACCTGGCCCGGGGTTTCACGCCTGACATTGCCGTGCTGCTGAACATTTCCCCGGATCATCTGGACCGGTATGCGGGAATGGCCGACTACTGCCGGTCCAAATGGTCGATTTTCAAACATCAGACATCAGCGCATACCGCCATTATCAATGCAAACATCACAGACCTGTGCCCGGAAAAACCGGAAACTGCTTCCCTGACATTTAAATTTTCCTCCAACCGGGCCGTTCCGGTTCACCAGGGAGCTTACGTGGAAAACCAGACCATTTTTATGAATCTGCCTGATTTGGGAATCACTCCTCCCCTCCAGGTCGTTTGTGAAAACCATGTCAAAATTCATGGAATCCACAATATGGAAAACATAGCCGCAGCCGCCCTGGCCACTTTGTGTGCCGGTGGAAATATTCCCGGCATCCAGGCAGCAGTCAGCACTTTTCACGGACTGCCCCACCGTTTGGCATTTATAGCGGAAATCAACGATATTCAGTTTTACAATGATTCCAAAGCCACCAATACGGATGCGGTGATCCGGGCATTGAACTGCTTCACAAAACCGGTGATTTTGATTTTGGGGGGAAGGGAAAAAGACACCGATTTCTCCTTGTTGGAACCGGCTCTCAAAACAGTCAGACAGATCATTGCCATGGGTGAAGCAGCTGGGCATATCCATGACCGATTTTCTCCGAACTTCCGGGTCGACCGCGTTCCGGAAATGAAAACAGCTGTAACACAAGCTTTTGCCGCCGCACAACCCGGGGACGCGGTGCTGCTGTCTCCGGCCTGTGCCAGTTTTGACATGTTTGACAATTACGCGACCCGGGGCGATGCCTTTACCCGCCATGTAATGGAACTGGAGAAGAAACACCATGGATAATGACAAGTCTATCCATCCGATTTTCAAGGAACGGCTTCTGCTTTTCCCGGCTCTGATGCTGTGCGGAATCGGCATTATCATGGTCTATTCCGCATCGTCGGCCATTTCCATGCAGACCCACAACACCCTGTTCTACTACCTGCAGCGTCAGATCATATTTTTTGGCATCAGCCTATGCGTGTTATTCATTGCAGCATCGTTTCCCCACCGGTTTTACAGCAAATTGGCTTATTTTATTCTGTTTTTCGCCCTGGCCTGTTTAATTGCGGTTCTTATCCCGGGTCTGGGGGTGGAAGCCAACGGAGCGCACCGATGGCTCGACCTGGGCATGATCCAATTCCAGCCCGCAGAATTTGCCAAACTGGCCCTGATCCTGTTTATGGGATACAGTTTAGCCAAAAAACAGGCCCTGATCACCGTTTTTTCCGTGGGGTTCATACCCCATCTATTGATCTTCGCCCTGTTTGCCCTGCTGATTATTCCTCAGCCTGATTTCGGTACCATTGTGGTGCTGGGCATGATCTGCTGGGGCATGATGTTTGTGGCCGGAGTCAGAATCTGGCATCTGCTGACCCCTTTACCCGTGATCATTCCGGTGGTCTACTTTCTGGTTTTCAAGGTGGAATACCGGCTCACCCGGATTCTGACCTTTCTGGATCCCTGGGCAGACCCCTATAATGCCGGATACCAGATCACCCATTCGTTGAAAGCCTTTGGATCCGGCGGCCTGTTCGGCCAGGGCATCGGCCTGGGCATGCAAAAACTGCATTACCTGCCCGAACCCCACACGGATTTCATTTTTTCCATTATCGGCGAGGAACTAGGATTGATCGGGGTTCTGACGATACTGACCCTATACGGCATCCTTCTCATCCGGGGCTGTTCCATTGCCAGGCAGGCCGATACCATGTTCGGCGCCATCACGGCTGCCGGCCTCACCCTTTACCTGGGCATTCAGGTCATCATCAACACCGGCGTGTCGTTGAGCGTGTTTCCCACCAAAGGGTTGACCCTGCCTTTCATCAGTTTCGGCGGCACCTCGCTGGTCATCAACATGGCGGTGACGGGAATTCTGATGAATATCGGTGCGACCCGGTCCATTTCATCCGAAAAGGAGACCGCCCCATGACAGACCGCTTCCATGTCATCATAGCCGGTGGGAAAACAGGCGGGCATCTGTTTCCCGGCATTGCCGTGGCTCAGGCCCTCAAGCGAAAACAGCCCACAACACAGATTCGGTTTGTTGGTACCAACGCTCCTTTTGAAACACAGACGGTGAAAACCTACGGGTTTGATCATTTATCGATTTTTTCCCGGCCGTTGAAAGGCCGGTCCCTGGTTCAAAAACTGACCGGGACAGCCGCCATTCTGGTGTCTCTGGCCCAATCTTTCTGGATTCTATGGCGTTTTAGCCGGATTTTGTTCTCGGTGTGGGAGGATATTCCTCATTTGCCGTGGTTCTGGCCGCCTGGTTACTTCGGGTTCCCACCGCCATTCAGGAGCAGAACGCATTTCCTGGCATCACCAACCGCATGCTCGCACGCTTCTGCACCACCATTTTCACGGCGTTTGAATCCACCCGGGGATTCAGTGAAAACCCTAAAACCGTGGTGACCGGAAATCCGGTCCGGGAACAGGGCGCCGCGGTTCCAACGGAAACATCCTGGATCAGTGATATCGATTCAACGGATTTTGTTCTGCTGGTCACCGGCGGCAGCCAGGGAGCATCCAGTATCAACCGGGCCGTGGTGGACCTGGCCGCTCGCATGGCAGACATCCCGGATCTGTTTATCATCTTTCAGACCGGCGCCGGGCATGACATCACTGTCAGAGAACAGTTGCAGTCGCTGGGTATCCGGTCAAAAGTTCAGTCATTTTTTCAGACATGCCCTTTTTGATGGAACAGGCAGACCTGACAATCTGCCGGGCCGGAGCCGGCACACTGTCGGAATTGGCGCTCAAAGGCGTACCTGCCATCCTGATTCCCTATCCGTTTGCCGCGGACGATCACCAAACTGTCAACGCGCAATCCATGGTTGACCAGGGCGCGGCCCTGGTCATTGCAGACCATACCTTATCCGGAGATCTGCTTTGCCAGCGGGTGCTGGACCTGAAATCAAATCCGGAACAGCTGAACCGGATGGCCAGTGCCATGTCGCAACTTGCAAGACCGGACGCCGCTGACCGGATTGCAGCCCATATCATTCAGACAAAGGAGTCATAAACCATGTACCAGAATGATTATCACATCCATTTTGTGGGCATCGGCGGCATCGGCATGAGCGGGATTGCCGAGCTGCTCATCAACCTTGGGTATACTGTGACCGGGTCTGATCTGAAACTGTCCGCCATTACCCGGCGGCTGACCGACAAAGGGGCAGTCATTTTCAAGGGACACGGCAAAAAACAGGTCAAAGGTGCCGATGTTCTGGTGACTTCGTCTGCCATTTCCGATGAAAATCCGGAAGTGGTGCAGGCAAAAACCCTGGGAATTCCCATCATTCCCAGAGCGGCCATGCTGGCGGAACTGATGCGCATCAAATACGCCATTGCCGTATCCGGCGCCCACGGCAAAACCTCCACCACCGCCATGATCGCCCAGATTCTCAACACCGCGGGCCTGGATCCCACCGTGATCATCGGAGGGCTGCTCATGGGTCTGGACACCAACGCTCTTCACGGACAGGGAGAATTCATTGTTGCGGAGGCCGATGAAAGCGATGGGTCGTTTCTTCAATACGCCCCGGCCATTGCCGCAGTGACCAATATCGACCTGGAACATCTGGATTTTTACAAAGACATTGAAGACATCAAAAATAAATTTGTCCAGTTCATCAATTCCGTGCCGTTTTACGGGGTGGCTATTCTCTGTCTGGATAACAATCATATCCAGGATATTCTGCCCCGTATCACAGTCCGGCATACCACCTACGGTCTGTCGGCCCAGGCAGACCTCCAGGCCAGACAGATCCGGTTTAAAAACGGACAAAGCCGATTCGCGGTCACTCAAGGAAACCGGGATCTGGGAGATATTGTTCTCAATCTGGCCGGCCAGCACAATATTCTCAATGCCCTGGCAGGCATTGCCACGGGCCTGGAACTCAGAGTTCCTTTTGAAGTGATCAAACAGGCCCTGGAACAAATCAAAGGAGTCCGGCGACGTCTGGAAATCAAAGGTGAAACGAAACAGATCCTGGTGATGGATGATTACGGGCATCACCCCACAGAAATTTTGGCAACATTGAATGCAGTGCGGGAAAGTTTCCCTGATCGTCGTCTGGTGGTGGTTTTCCAACCTCATCGGTATACCCGGACCCAGGCTTTGTTCAATGAATTTTCCCGGGCTTTTTATCAGTCGGATGTCCTGATCCTGGTACCCATTTACGCGGCCAGTGAATCGCCCATTCCCCAAGTGGATTCAAGGCTGCTGTGCCAGGGCATTCAAACGCACGGGCACAAGGATGTGTCCTTTGCCCCGGATTTTACCCAGGCCTTGTCCATGGTCACCCATAAACTCAGACCCAATGATCTGGTGCTGACCCTGGGAGCGGGAGACATCCATACCTTGGGTGAACAATTACTGGAGATCCTGTAACCCTCATGAAACCGACTCCCGGCATATCCGAACTGATTCAGGCCTTTAACCTGAAGACCGATGTTCCCATGGCAGCCTATACCCGCCTGAATGTCGGCGGGCCGGCAGACCTGCTGGCTCAGCCCGGGACCCGGCAGGAACTGGTTCAGCTTTTAAAGGCTTCGCGCAAATTGTCTGTACCGGTGACCTTTGTGGGAGGCGGATGCAATTTGCTGGTATCGGATCAGGGCATCCGGGGACTGGTGGTGGTGACCACGAAGCTGAAATCCGGGATTCGGATGCAAAACCTTGCCGGCAAAAGAGTCCGCGTTATCATGGAGGCGGGGGAACGCCTTTCCACGGTCTGCACCTATGCAGCCCGCCATGGCCTGACCGGCCTGGAATTCTGCGCCGGTATCCCCGGAACCATGGGGGGCGCCGTGGTTATGAATGCCGGCACAGCCAGCCATGGGATCGGAGAACTGGTTCACAACCTGGAAATTATGGATTTGAAGTCCCTGGACATTCATACTTTAGAGAAACAAGACCTGGTTTTTTCCTACCGCCGGCTCACTCTGGAAGGCCAGATCGTCCTGGGCATCACACTGGATCTGGCTCCGGGTGACCCGGATGAAATCAAACAGACAGTCAACACCATTCTGACCCGCAAACAGAACTCCCAGCCCATGGATCTGCCCAGTGCCGGCTGTTTTTTCAAAAATCCGGCGCCAGACAAACCCGCCGGCAAGCTGATCGAAGCCGCCGGACTCAAGGGAAAAACCATTCACGGGGCTCAGGTTTCCTTAGTTCATGCCAACTATATTGTCAATCTCGGGCAAGCCACCTGCCAGGATGTTCTGGCCCTGAAACAACACATTCAGGAACAGGTGTGGCACCGATACAACATCATCCTTGAAACCGAAGTCATATCAACAGGAGAGGGAATGAAAAATGACTAAACAAACCTTGCCCAACCGATACAAGGAAGAAACGGCCGAAAAACCAACTTCTGCGGAAACCGTTAAAAAAAACGTCATTTGTTTCAAGAACACTGAAGCCGATTCTGATCATCTGTGTATTCAGCCTCACCGCATTGCTGGTGCATGATGTGGTTGTTCAGAGTCCTTTTTTTCCATTCGACAGATCCTCATCCAGGGAGACCACCGGGTGAACAGACAGGAGATTCTTGAACTGGCAGACCTCAGCCGGACGGCCAACATCTTTCAAGTCAACCTGCAGGTCATGGAAAAAAAGATCGCCTCCCATCCCTGGATCGCTTCGGCCACGGTTCGCCGATCTCTGTTTTCGACACTCACCATTTCCCTTGTGGAACAGCATCCGCTGGCCATTGTCCGGATCGAAAATTTCCCCGACATGATCATCAACCGGCAGGGGGTGCCGTTCAAAGCCTATGAACCGGAGTTGGATCAGGAAGTCGCCCTTCCGGTGATCACCGGGCTGGATCTGACCAGCAACGACCATTTTCAGCACTTTGAAGGGCCTTTGTTCAATGCTGTGCTGGACCTGCTCCAAAGCCGGTATGAAAAAAACATCATGTCTATCCATGGGGATACCCTCATGGGGATCACTATTCAGGCTGCAAGGCTGTTCAACCCGTCTCTTGTGCCGGAAACCACCATATTGCCCATCTGTCTGGGATTTGACGATTACGAACGAAAACTGGCCAAAGCCCGGCAGATAAGTCAGTACATTCTGGCCAACATTCCCGGGAAAACCATCTGTGCCATGGATCTGTTTGAAATGGATACGGTCTTTGTAAAAACCGCTCAGATGGATCCCCTGCATGCCGATATCGAAAGGGGGGTCTGATTTTGCAGGTAAATGAAAAAATAATTGTGGGCCTGGATATCGGAACCACTAAAATCTGTGCCGTGGTGGGAGAAGTCCTGGAAGATGAGATCAACATCATCGGTGTCGGATCTCACCCATCCACCGGGCTGCGCAAAGGGTCGGTGGTCAATATCGAATCCACGGTAGATACCATCCAAAAAGCTGTTCTGGAAGCTGAACTGATGGCCGGGTGCGACATCTCATCGGTCTATGTCGGCATTTCCGGCAATCATGTCAAGGGGTTCAACAGCCACGGCATCATTGCCATCAAAGGCCGGGAAATCACCCAGAACGATGTGGACCGGGTGGTCGATGCCGCCAAAGCGGTGGCCATTCCGGCTGATCAAGAAATTCTTCATGTGATTCCCCAGGAATTTGTCGTGGATGACATGACCTCCATCCAGAATCCCGTGGGCATGACCGCCATCCGTTTGGAAGCGAAAATACATATTGTCACGGGTGCGGTCTCTTCCGCCAGGAATCTGGTCAAATGCTGCAACAAGGCGGGATTGGAAGTCTGTGACATTGTGCTTTCCTCGCTGGCGTCGGGACAGGCCGTGCTCAGTGCCGAGGAAAAGGAACTGGGCTGCCTGGTGGCCGATATCGGCGGAGGCATCACCGATCTGGCCCTGTTCAAGGACAACAACCTGAAATTCATTTATGAACTGAGCGTCGGGGGCCATAATCTCACCAATGACATTTCCATCGGGTTGAGAACCCCGGTGCCGGAAGCGGAAAAAATCAAAATCGATCACGGCACGTGCATGCCGGAACACATTCGCAACGGAGCGACCATTGAGGTACCTGCCGTGGGAGGACGGTCACCCAAACGGCTGTCCAAAGGAATTCTGGCGGAAATTCTGGAACCCCGGGTAGAAGAGATTTTTTCCCTGCTCAAAAAAGAACTGTTTTCCAATGGACTGGAGAATGCGTTTCCGGCCGGCTTTGTTCTCACCGGAGGCAGCGTGATGATGGACGGCACCACGGACATTGCCGAATCTGTTTTCAACGTACCCGTGAGGATTGGGGAACCCGATAAAATCGGCGGATTAAAAGATATTGTCAAGAATCCGGCCTATGCCACAGGTGTGGGTCTGGTCCTCTTCGGTTCCACCGCCCCGTGCAGCCTGCCTGCGGCAGAGTCGCCCAAATCCGGTCTGGGACCTGTTATCACGCGAATGAAGAAATGGTTTAAAGATATTATATAAACGACAACATATGGGAGGTGGACATGAATTTTTCTTACGTGGAGAGCAACGCATCAGCAAAAATTAAGGTAATCGGTGTGGGCGGTGCAGGGGGAAACGCAGTCAACAACATGATTAATGCCAACCTGCAGGGCGTGAAGTTTATTGTGGCCAATACCGATGCCCAGGCCTTAGAGACATCCAATGCAGAGGTCAAGATCCAACTGGGCAAATGCCTCACCGAAGGTCTGGGGGCTGGTGCCGATCCGAACATCGGCAAAGAAGCAGCCATGGAAAGCATCGATGAAATCCGGGAGGCCCTGGAAGGCAGCCATATGGTTTTCATCACCGCCGGATTCGGCGGCGGGACCGGTACCGGAGCCGCTCCGGTGATCGCCGAAGTCTGCAAGGAACTGGGAATTCTCACGGTTGCCGTGGCCTCCAAGCCGTTTTCCTTTGAAGGGAAAAAGCGGGAACGTCAGGCTTTGGACGGACTGGAGAAACTGCACGGGATCACTGACACGGTCATCACCATTCCCAACGACCGGCTCAGAGGAATCGCCCCCAAAGGCGCCCGAATGGTGGACATGTTTATCAAAGCGGATGAGATTCTGCATCATTCCGTCAAAGGGATCACTGACCTGATCATGATGCCCGGACACGTCAACCTGGATTTTGCCGATGTCAAAACCACCATGCAGAAAGCTGGCAAAGCCCTGATGGGCATTGGCATTGCTTCCGGAGAAAACCGTGCCACGGAAGCGGCGGAAAAAGCCATCTCCCATCCGCTGCTGGAAGACATCTCCATCTCAGGGGCCAAGGGAGTACTCATGAACATCACTTCTTCCTCGGACCTGACCCTGGACGAAATGACCGAAGCCTCTGACCGCATCTATCAGGAGGTTGGGGATGAAGCGGAAATCATCTGGGGACAGACCTTTGATGAAACCCTGGGGGATGAAATCCGGATCACGGTCATTGCCACGGGTATCGGCGCTAAGGAACCGGAACTGGCCGAAAATATGCACCGATTCGAACTTCCGGCAACTCCGGCCGTCCCGGCAATCAATGAGACTCAGGGTGCCCGGAGTCAGACAGGTGCCCAATCCTGGACAGGAAACCGCGACTATTCTACCGGAACCATTGCCAGAGGCCGGCTCAGGACCCCCACCGAAGAAGAACTGGCCAACTGGAATGAAATTGACAATCCGGTCCGGGTCACCCACAAACGGGTGGTGGGCGGGGAAGACATGGTTTCTTCCTACAGTGACAGCACCTTTGACAACGATAATCTGGAGGTGCCCACCTTTTTAAGAAGAAAAGCGGACTGATTGGTGACACAGGCGTCCGGAAGCGCTCCCCGTCCCTTGAAAGAAACAGGGGCCATCATAAAAAACAGCAAGGGGCTGATCCGGGTGGCATTGGTATATCCCAACACCTATCGAACCGGAATGTCCAACCTCGGATTTCAACAGGTGTATCAGCTGATCAATCAGGAACCGTTCATTGCTTGTGAACGGGTGTTTCTGCCGGATCCCGGACACAAGGCATCCGAGGTGCTCAGTTGTGAAACCAGGCAACCGTTAAACCGGTTTAATATCATTTTGTTTTCCATCTCTTTTGAAAACGATTTTATCCATCTGGTCCAATTACTGAAGATATCCGGCATTCCGCCGCGGTCATCAGACCGAAACCACCTCCATCCTCTGGTGGCCGCCGGTGGAATCGCCTGTTTTCTCAATCCGGAGCCCATTGCCTACTTTATGGATTTCTTTTTGCTGGGAGAGGCAGAATGCCTGATAACGGACTTTTTCGATCTATTCCATCGACATTCCCGTCGGGCGGACCTGCTGGCATCCCTTGAAACCGATCTCCCGGGCGCTTATGTTCCGGCCTTTCATCCTCCCTTTTCCACCAAAATTCCGGTCCGATTCGTAGACCATCTCGATCAGGTCCAGACCCACACCTGTGTCTTGACGTCGGAAACCGCGTTCAAAGACAAATTCCTGGTGGAAATACTCAAAGGATGTCCCCATGGATGCCGTTTCTGCACGGCAGGATTCATTTACCGCCCGCCGCGAATTTATCCCAGGGATAACATATTGAAATCCATGCACAAGGCCCGGGGCAGGACCCGGAAAATCGGCCTGGTAAGTTCCGCCATTCTGGATCACCCGGATATTGCCCAAATTTGCCGGTATGGAGTGCAACAGGGGTTTTCCCTGTCGTTTTCTTCGCTTCGTGCCGACAAACTGGATAAGGCTATGATCGATCTGTTGAGCCGGTTCCGGGTCAAAACCGCCACCATAGCGCCGGAAGCCGGATCTGAAAGGATGCGGCGAATCATCAACAAAAAAATGACTCAAGCGGATATTTTCAATGCCGTGGAAAAACTGGTGGCACAAGATATCCTGAATCTGCGGTTGTACTTCATGATCGGCCTGCCCTTTGAAACCGACGCCGATGTTCAGGCCATAGTTGAATTGACCCGGCACATCAAGGAACGGTTTTTAAATGTGTCCAGAAAAAAAAACGCATGGGTACCATCACATTGAGCATCAATGCCTTTATACCCAAGCCGGCCACCCCCTTTCAATGGGCGGGCCTGGCAGATGACACAACCCTGAAAAACAGGATGGATCTCATCCGGCAGGGTTTGAAAAAAATCTCCAATGTGACTGTAAACCTTCCCTCTCTCAAAACGGCTAAAATCAGTGCGCTGCTGTCGTTAGGGGACCGGAACACCGCAGATGTGATCGAATCGGCATACGATCGTGGTTGGGGGTATGCGTTGCGGCATCATGCCAGATTCTGCCGGGAAACCGTTTATATGGAAAAACCGGTGCCAGATGTGTCAAAGACGTCTGGTCCTGACGTCCGTCACAGTGAAACGCTTTTGCCCTGGTTTTTTCTGGATTCAGGCATCTCCCAGCAGTTTCTGGCAAAAGAATGGCACCGGGCCAAAATGGAAAAACAATCCCCGGACTGCCCCATGATCGACTGCCGCCTATGCCGGATTTGTTCAAATGATGACTCCGATTAAATGAACGGTATCATTTTCCTTGACGTACCAAAGGAAATATGATTTAGATGGGTTCAAATCAATGGAGATTTAGGAAAAATGAACTTTGGCCCGGCAGACAGATCTTACGCGTATTATTGCTATTATTTTTATACGCATCTGCCTGGGCTGCCTTAATAAACCTCATCAAATAACCCTTAAAAAGCCGCAGGCATGGATTCCGCCTGCGGCTTTTTTGTTTTTCAGCACCCGGGCGGCCCATCTTCTGACCTGCGAAGGAGAGCGCCATGAAAAAAACGTTTGACATCCATGTCAAAGAATTCAAGTCCCTGATATCCCCCACCGAGATGAAACAGGCCCTGCCGTTGACGGATGCGGCTTTTCACACGGTTGTATCCGGCAGAAAAGAGGTGGTGGACATTATGACGGGATCAGACGAACGCCTGTTGGTCATCGCCGGGCCCTGTTCCATCCATGATCCGGAAGCTGCCCTGGAATACGCCCAAAAACTGATGGCCCTGCGCCGGGAAGTGCGTGAAAAAATCAACCTGATCATGCGGGTATACTTTGAAAAACCCCGGACCACCGTGGGGTGGAAAGGGCTGATCAACGATCCGTTTCTGGACGCTTCTTTCAATGTCAATGCAGGCATGGAGACCGCCAGACGGCTGCTCATCGATATCAATGACCTGGGGCTGCCCACTGCCACGGAAATCCTGGACCCCATCACACCGCAGTACATTGCCGGGCTGCTCGCCTGGGTAGCCGTCGGGGCCCGGACCACGGAATCCCAGACTCATCGGGAAATGGCATCCGGCCTGTCCATGCCTGTGGGATTCAAAAATTGCACAGACGGCCGGATCACGGCGGCGGTCAATGCCATTCAGGCAAGCGGATCTCCCCAACATTTCCTTGGCATTGATCCCAACGGGCGGTCCGCTGTGGTTTCCACCACGGGCAATCCTTACTGCCATTTGGTGCTGCGGGGGGGGATCACCCCGAACTATGACCCGGTCTCGGTGGGAAGGGCCAAGGCCGTTCTCCGACAAAAACACCTGCCTGACCGGCTCATCATCGACTGCTCCCATGACAATTCCGGCCAAAAGCACACGGGCCAGGCTTTTGTATTTAAAAGTGTGCTTGGCCAGCGCCTTGAAGGCAATTCAGGTATCGCGGGACTGATGCTTGAAAGCAATCTTTTCGAAGGCCGCCAGAACTGCCCCGGAGACGGATGTGCCCTCAGATACGGGGTCTCCATCACCGACGAATGTATTTCATGGGAAACCACTAAACAGTTGCTTAGGTGTGCGTACAGCCGGCTGTAACAGTGGTTTTACCGTTCAGGTGCGGTGGATGCCGCTGCCAGCTGGCCGGTGATGCACTGCACCAGCATCAGGGAAACGGCACTCATCCCGGCACCGGCCAGAAAAGGGATCCGGTAATCCACCAGCCAGAGCAGGCCCCCCAAAGCCGGGAGCACCACTGCGGCAATGTGGTTAATGGTGAATCCCATGGCCATGCTGGGAGCGATATCCCGGGGGTCTGCGATTTTCTGAAAAAACGTATTGATGGCAATGGCAAAATTGAAAAACAAGTGATCCAAAACATACAGGACACCGGCCACCACCCAGGAATCCACCAGTGCATAAGCAGTGAAGATGAAAATCAAAGCCAGGTATTCCAGGCTCAGCATTCGGCGTTCCCCGAACCAGACAATACATTTACCGATAAAGGGGCTTAAAAAATAATTGAGACTGTTGTTGATGAAAAAAAGCACCGCAATTCCCTGAACCGAATATTCAAATTTTTTGACCAGCAGAAAAGCGGCAAAGGCCATGAATATCTGCCGCCGGGCTCCGGCCATGAAAGTCAGGGCATAATACAGCCAGTATTCTTTTTTAAATATCATTTTTTGTGCTGGGGAACCATGTCCTCAGATGCCGGATTCCTGGAAAACGCCCACAGTCCGACTCCGATAATCACAGCACCGAACAGCATGTAGATCTGCGTATAGGAAAGAAACATCACCAGCAAGAACACCAACCCGCCGGTGACCATGCTGCTGAGGGAAGCATAGCTTCTGAGTTTTCCAAACACCGCAGGTGCCACGGATCTGTCGAAATACTGTAATCCCAAAGACTGATAGGTGGTTTCATAATAATGAAACCCAAAACTCATCACCAGGGTGGAAAAAATCAGCCCCATGAAACTGGGAAGCAGGCCTGTAGCAGCCAGCCCGATACCCAACAGCAGGACTGACAGGGCCGACAACCGGTGTTCTTTCAGGACCAGCAGGACATAGACCACCAGCAGGGCCAGAAACCCCGGGATTTCACGGACCGACTGGATTACCCCCACGTGGTGCCCGTCCAGGTGAACCACGTGGACGGCAAAGTTATCAAACAGGGTCTGCCACACGTGCAGGCCTCCGGAAACCGTGATGGTGAGCACCATCAGGTAGATATACATGGGGTGGTGGATCAGACCGTCTTTCATATGTGCTTTTCTGGCCATTTCTGTCATTGCCTCGGGTTTTTGGGAAAAATCACTATGCCAACAAACCGGGGGCATCTGTCAAGAAGAAAATTTCAGGATTTACAAGTTTTGCCCGGTTTTGTAATATCAGTTGAGCAATATCCTCTAAAGAGTAACGAGCGGGTGTATCATGGGTTTTGACCTTGTTGTTTTGTCAGGAATCATTTTCGGGGCTTTTGTCTTGTTTATCGGCGGCTGGATCCGGGTGGACCTGGTGGGGCTGATGGTGTTGTCTGCATTGGCATTGACCGGACTGATCACCCCGGCCGAAACGATGGCAGGTTTCAGCAGCCCGGCTGTGGTCACGGTATGGGCGTTGTTCATCCTGACCGCCGGACTGACCCGCACCGGCATCGCCCACCAGTTGGGCCAGCCACTGCAGCGGCTGGTCCATGGCAGTGAAATCGTGCTCATGACAATGCTGATGATTTTGCCAGCCTTTTGTCTGCACTGATCAACACAGTGACAGTTGCCGCCATTCTGCTGCCTTCCACCATGGAACTGGCCCGGCGCAGCGGACGGCCCCCTTCCCGGCTTCTGATGCCTTTGTCCCTGGGATGCCTGCTGGGCGGACCGTTCACCGGCATCTCCACCCCGCCCAACATTCTGGTGACTGATGCGCTGCGCGACCACGGTCTTGAACCATTTGCCATTTTTGATTTTACCCTCATCACCGGGGCTGTTGTGGCGGCCGGGATTGTGTTTATGATCCTGGCAGGCCGGAAACTGCTGCCCAGCCGGTCCGGAGAGACCCAAACGGGCCGGCGCAAAGCCATCGGCACCTCCTATCAGCTGGACACCCATATTTTCACCACTCGAATTCCCGGAGGCTCTTCCCTTCAGGGCCGGACCCTGACGGAAAGCCGTCTGGGGTCCGCCCTGCATCTAACCGTCCTGGCCATTCAGCGCAAAGGGGTTATGATCCTTGCCCCGGGGCCGGATCAGGTTCTGAAATCTGGAGACATGCTGATTGTTCACGGCAGCCCGGAACATTTGCAGCACATCCCTGCCGGCCAGCATTTGCAGATCGAATCAGCAGATCAGTTCAGGGACTTGATATCCCGGCACCTGTTCACCGCCCAGGCCATCATTCCCGACGAATCGCCATTGTCCGGCGTCACCCTGGCAGACAGCGGATTGCGTCGGAAACACCGGGTCCATGTGGTGGCCCTGCATACCGCTGACCGGAAACCCGTCAAAGACCTGCGGTATCACCGCCTGACATCAGGTGACCATCTGATGCTGCAGGGAGAAAAGGGGGCCCTGGAGGCATTGTCCAATCAACTGGTGGTTACTCAACTGAGGTTCATGTCCCCGGGAAAGGCAGGCATGTCTGCAGATGAACAGATGCAGCTGCTCCCGGTACGGGTCCGGAAGGATCAGTCCTGGCCGGCCATGATCTGATCGACAGCCGGCTGGGAAATGCCTTTGGCCTGACCGTGGCCGGCATAGTCCGGGAATCGAACCTGATCTGGATGCCCGCTCCCCATGAAACCATCCAGGCCGGGGACCTGCTGCTGCTTCAAGGATCTTTTCATGATCTGGAGGTTCTCCAGGGGCTGCAAGACCTGAACATCACCCAACAATCCGCCCAAGTGTCGGCTGAACTGGAATCCCAGCAGATCGGTACCACCGAAGTATTGCTGTCCCCCCGCACCACCCTTGCCGGAAAAAGCCTGGCCAGCCTCATGTTTCGGGAACGTTACGGTATCAGCGTTTTGGCGGTCTGGCGGAAAGGCCGGGCCTTTCGCACCGAGCTGCAAGATCTGCCGCTTCAGTTCGGGGATGCTCTCTTGGTGTATGGCCAGCGAAGAAATCTGGAGGCCCTGGCCCGTGACCCTGATTTTCTGGTGTTAGATGAGTCTGCGGCCCAGGCTCCGCGTCTTGAAAAAGCGAAAATGGCCGTTGTCATCATGCTGACGGTTATTCTCTGTGCCATGCTGGGACTGGTTCCCATTGCCATTGCGGCCCTTGCCGGTGCCACGGGTATGGTACTTGCCGGATGCCTGAGTATGGATGAAGCTTACCGGGCCATTGAATGGAAGGTGGTCTTTCTGATCGCAGCCATGCTGCCTCTGGGAGCCGCCATTGAAAATACCGGTGCCGCCCAGTTGGGCGCTTCCGCCCTGATCACAGCGGTGGGGGACATGGGCCCCCGATGGGTGGTGGCAGCTCTGTTCCTTATCACTGTGCTGGGCACCCAGATCATCCCCACAGCGGCCCTGGTGGTGCTGATGACCCCGGTGGCCCTGAGCACTTCCGCCGCACTGGGAATATCTCCGCACCTGCTGATGATGACCGTGGCCATGTCCGCATCCTCCAGCTTTGCCAGTCCCCTGTCCCATCCGGCTCACCTGCTGGTCATGGGTCCGGGGGGATACGGGTTCCTGGACTATGTTAAAGTGGGGGTTCCCATCACTCTTCTGTCTTTTGCCGTATGTGTGGCACTGCTGCCAGTGCTGTGGCCGCCTTATCCATGAGACGATCGGGCATGATGCTGTTCCACATCGACATGCCTTCCATAAAAATGGCACCGGATTTTCTGGCAACAGCGGAAATAAAATCTTCGGGCGGATCAGCCTCAAACCACATGTTGATTCCGGAATAGGGATGCCGGAATTCGATCCGCCAGGCATGAAGCATCTGCCGGATACCGGACTGGGGGGCTTTCCGATTTCTGCGAAACTGATAAATTGCATCGCCCACAAGCGGGTGGCCTATATGATAGAAATGGACCCGTATCTGATGGGTCCGGCCGGTATAGAGCCGGATTCTTACCAGGCAGGAGTCATTATACCGCTGTATCACCTGCCAGGACGTCCGGGCCGGTCTGCCCGTATCCGAATTGACGCACATCCGTATTCGTTGCCTGGGATGCCGATCGATGGGAAGGCTGATATCTCCGAATTCGGCCAGATCTGATCCGGTGGCCAAGGCGAGATAGGTTTTCTTGACCCGGTGATACTTGAATTCCTTTTGCAGAAATGTCAGGCTGTGAGCGGTTCTGGCTGCCAGGATGAGGCCGCTGGTGTCCCTGTCCAGGCGGTGGACAATGCCTGGACGGATCGGATCTTCCCCGACCTGCCGGATTTCCGGGAAATGATGGACCAGCCGGTTGACCAGGGTGTTTTCACTACAACCGGCTCCTGGATGAACCACCAGGCCCGGCGGCTTGTTCAAAACGACGATATGGGAATCCGCATGGATCACATCCAGAGATCGTGGATCGGATTCAACAGGAATGCCAGTATGTTGTGACTGAATCTCGCCGGTCACCTGATCGTTTTTTTCACCCGGTATCCCGGGCGCTTCCGCTGTCTGGACACCTGGATATCTCCCCTGCTGATGGCTGCGGCTGCCAGGGATCTTGAACAGGCGGGGATGGACTGGGAAAGAACCAGATCTAATCGCTGTCCCGCCAAAGGCGAAGAAATGGTAAATTCAATTTTCATGGGCACATAAAAAAACCGACGGGTAAGGGGCACCCGCCGGTCGGTGGTTCAAAAACAGGTTGTCAGATCATTGAAACAGGTTTTCAATTTCCTTGATCATGGCCATCTCATCGATATCTTTCGCCGTGGACAATTCCTGCACCAGCAGATTCTGTGCTGTGTCCAAAAGCTTGCGTTCACCAAAAGACAGATCTTTTTCCAGTTTGAGCTGAAACAGATCCCGGAAAACTTCCGCCACATCGTAAATGGAGCCGGTCTTGATTTTGTCCATATATTCCCGATACCGGCGGTTCCAGGTCTGATTGTCTCCATTCTGGGCCTTTTCCTGCATCACTTTGTACACCTGGGGAATTTCGTTTTCAGGAATCACCTCACGCAACCCCACAGACTCTACATTGGAAGTGGGGATCATGATCACCATGCCGTTTTCCACGATTTTCATCATGTAAAAATTCATGGTGTCGCCGTTGATTTCCTTGCTTTCAATGGATTCGATGCAGCCCACACCATGTGCGGGGTAAACAGCCAGATCTCCTTTTACAAATTCTCTTTTTGTTGATGTGTTCGCCTTAGCCTTTGATTTACCGGATTTTTCACCCATTTGATAACCCACCTCGAAATATTTACAATTTACCTATTCTTTCTTTTATACTCCTATCAGAACAGGGTTGTCAATAAAAAATCCGAATTATAATTCAGCCGGTCAACGTCTGGTATTCATCTGATTCATTGCTTTAACCACTCCTTTGGAAATAATCAGGTCACATGCGGTGACAGCATCCTGAATCACCTGATCCAGTTCACGCTGTTCGCCAGGGGTAAAAGACCCCAGGACATATCCGGTCACGCCGGTGGTGGTATGGGGGTGTCCGACCCCCACACGCACCCGGATATAATCACGGGTACCAAAGGCCTCCACAATGGATTTGATCCCGTTGTGCCCTCCGGATCCCCGGTTCTGCACGATTTTGACGGCACCAAAAGGCAGGTCCATATCATCATGGATCACGATCATATCGTTGGGAGAAATTTTAAAATAATCTGTGAGATTCCGAAGAGGCAACCCGCTCCGGTTCATGTAGGAGAGAGGTTTGGCCAGAAACACCTCCTGACCGTGAAAGGTGGTGCGGCAAAAGGTTGCATTAAACCGGGTTTTACTGAAAGCGGCCCCCGCTTTTTCAGCGATGGCTTCGACCACCTGAAAACCGATGTTATGGCGGGTCCGGGAATAGCTGTCTCCCGGATTTCCCAGACCCGCGATCAACTTAAAGCGCGTGGATGTCATCATCCATCCATGCAGGCGTTATTCAGCCGGTTCAGCAGCAGCATCTTTTGCCGCGGCCATTTCCTCTTCATCGAGCAGTTCGTCATCTTCCGCCACTTCTTCATCTTCACCCGCATCCGGCGGAACCACGGTGATCATGGTAAAGTTCGTTTCATGAGGAATCTGCACGGCTTCGCCCAGATCGATATCTTCCACATGAATCGCATCGCCGATATCCAGAGCACTGACATCTATCTCAATCTTTTCAGGCGTGTCCGCCGGTTTACAGATCACTTCGAGTTCCCGGCGGATAATCTGGAGCATTCCACCACCGTCTTTGACACCTTTGCTCGTACCAACGATCTCGACCGGCACAGACACCGTCACCTGGGTGTCCATATCGATCTGCTGAAAATCCGCATGCAGGTATTCAATGCCAAAAGGATCCATCTGGAGTTCCTTGAGCATCACCACGTGAGACTGGGGGGCATCCCCCTGGATTTTCAAATTCAGGAACAGACCGGAAAGACCGTGGTCCCGAACAATTTTGTCGAATTCACTGGTGTCCAGACTGAGCATCAACGGGCTTATTTTGGCCCCGTACACCACCGCTGGAATCCTTTTTTCCCGACGGATTTTTCTGACGGCGCCTTTGCCACAGGTGATTCTTTGCGTGGCGTTCAATTTAATTAAATCCAATGTATTTCCCTCCATAGCCGCTGTTTCGACTACAAAATCAGCTAAACAGCGTGTTAAAAACCAAAATTTTCGTATGACAAACCTACGGTTAAATAAACAAAGAATTCACCGAGTCTCCTCTGTAACTACGCATGATGGCTTCACCCACCAGCTTTGCAATGGAAAGGGTTTGGATCTTTCCGCATTTCTGCGCTTCAGCTGACAAAGGAATCGTGTCCGTAGCAACCAGCGAATTGAGTGATGATTGAGCGATCCGATCGATGGCTGGCCCCGAAAGAACCGGATGGGTGCAATACGCATGGACTTCCCGGGCCCCTTTTTCTCGAATAACACCGGACGCTTCAGTCAACGTGCCGGCCGTGTCCACCATATCATCAATGACAATGGCAATTTTGTCCTTGACATCACCGATAATCGCCATGGCCTTTGCCTGATTGGGCGCGCTCCGGCGTTTGTCCACGATCGCCAGGGTGCAATGAAGCCGCTTGGCATAGGCCCTGGCCCGTTCCACACCGCCTGCGTCCGGAGACACCACCACCAGATTTTCAGGATATCGGGTCTTGATATCATCAATGATGATGGGAGCCGCATACAGATTATCCACAGGCACACTGAAAAACCCCTGAATCTGACCGGCATGCAGGTCCATGGTGATGACCCGGTCCACCCCGGTATTCTCCAGAAGGTCCGCCACCATTTTGGCGGAAATCGGTACCCGGGGCGCCACTTTCTTGTCCTGACGGGCATACCCGAAATACGGGATCACTGCGGTGATTCGGCTGGCAGATGAACGTTTGAACGCATCAATCAACAGCAGCAGTTCCACCAAATGGTCATTCACCGGATTGCAGGTGGATTGGATGACATAAATTTCCTGCTTTCTGACATTTTCATGAATTTCAACCTGGATTTCCCCATCACTGAACCGGTTGACCTTCAACTTTCCCAGGGGTTTTGCAAGGTACTCAGATATCCGGTCGCCCAACTGCGGGTTTGAATTCCCTGCAAATATGGATAGCCCACTCATAGCAAATCTCTTTAATTCGATATTCTGTTTTTCATCATCCAAAAATGGCTGGGGCGAGAGGATTCGAACCTCTGAATGCAGGGATCAAAACCCTGTGTCTTGCCACTTGACGACGCCCCAGTATGGCTTCTCAGCATCAATTTTTTTGCAGCGCGGCAACAAACACCTGCCTGTTTTTCCCGATCCAGCTTTTACGAAGCAGATCACATGCCCGCAAAGCGCTTTCTTCATCTGAAAAAAGCGAAAACAACGACCCCCCGCTGCCTGACATGAGCACCGGCCGTGACAGCACCTGCGCCATGTCATCTCTGGCTGTCCCGACTTCCGGATACGCTCTGAAAGCGGCAGCTTCCAGGTCGTTGTGCAAATATGGCCGCACATCAACATCCTGTCTTAAAGACAAAATATTTGAAGCCGACTCTATAGTACATTTCCTTTGAGATGTCAAACAAAAATCATATTCCCGGAACACCCGGGCCGTGCTCACAGCAATGCCGGGATCGCATACCACTACATATTCGGGAAAAGGATTCGGTGCCCGGTTCAGTTTTTCTCCCACTCCGGCGGCCAAAGCCGTCCCTCCGTAGAGAAAAACGGAACATCAGCGCCAAGCTGGTATCCCATGTCCATCAATTCCCTGACGGAAAAGCGTTCCCGGCACTGGGCATTCAATACAGACAAAACCGTGGCGGCATTGCTGCTCCCGCCCCCAAGCCCTCCTCCCACTGGAATTCTTTTGTGAATCTCAATCGTGACGCCTGTGGCAGCCATTTTTATCCCCCGCTGGTCACAAGCCTTGAAAAACAGGGTGGCTGCCCGGTGCGCCAGGTTGGTTTCATCCTCAGGAACCAGGGGGTGATCACAGGCAACCTCAACCCCGGAATCATGAAACGTGAACCTCATGGCATCTGCCAGAGTAATTCTGGTCATCAGGGACAACAGGTCATGAAATCCATCCGCCCTTATGCCGGTGACATACAAGAACAGGTTGATCTTGGCATATGATGCCACCGATAGAATCAACCTTTGGCCTCCACATAGGCCATCCGGATTTCACTGAGAAGGGCCCGCATCAGGTTTTCTTCATCCTTGTTCAGGTTGCCTTTTGTTTTTTCCGACAGCATGGCCATCATGTCGATGGTGTACTTGGCCATTGATAGATCTTTCCTGATCTCGCCTGTGGAAGGGTCCTCCACCTTTCCCAGCTGAACCAGGCCGGATGAATAGATGGACAGAATGAAACTGGAGAATTCCACCTTGGGCAGTGCTTTTTTCCGGGCTGCCTTTTCGCTGGCTTCAGCCGCTTTTTTTGCCGCTTCCATAATAAAACCGTTTCCTTCAGGCATCAGACGATCCTCCAATACATTGATTTTGGGCGGTGTCATCCAGCCGGATAATAATATCCGCCACCGTTGTTTTCTTACCGGCCTCATGGACAAACAGCGGATTGATATCCAGCTCCCGGATCACGGGATGGTCATCCACCAGAGCCTTCAATGACACGATATTTTTTTCAATCTCCTCAATATCAGATGGGGCTTCCCCGCGTAATCCCTTGAGAATGGGATACCCCTTGATACTTTTCACCATTCTCCTTGCCACATTCCGCCCCATGGGGGACAGCCGGAACGCCACATCCTTATAAACTTCCACAAAAATGCCTCCCAGCCCGAACATCACGACATGGCCGAACACATCATCATAGGTCACGCCTAAAATAACCTCTTTGCCGGCCGGCGCCATCGGCTGTACCAACACCCCTTCCAGGTGGGCGTCTGGATCATATTTCTCCACGTTTGCCATGATCTGCTCAAAAGCCTCTTCCACGGCGGCTTCATTTCTCAAACCGACTTTCACACCCCCGGCATCGGATTTGTGCAGAATCTGAGGAGACACGATTTTCATCACCACCGGATACCCCAGCTTTTGAGCAATCTGTGCGGCCTCATCCGCTGTTTTCGCCAGCGCCATGGGAAGGATGTTAAAGCCATAGCATTTAAGGATTTCATTACCGTCCAGTTCTCCTAAGACATACCGGCCCTGGGACAGATATTTCTCAATAATTTTGCCTGCTTTTTCCCGGTCATACACCAGATTGTAAGGAGGCAGAATTTTTCGGAACAGCCATTTCATTCCTTCCCGCAACGCACCTAAAGACCTTGCTGCGCTTTCGGGAAACTGGTAGACCGGCACTTTGTGTTTCTGGAGCAGCTTGACCCCGTCCGATACATCCACGATGCCCATGAAAGCACACAGAATCGGTTTGATGGTGTTTTCGGCAATCCGCACAATCGCTTCAGCTGTGCCAATGGCATCGGTCATGGACTGGGGCGTGAGAATGATCAGCACCGCATCCACGCCCCGGTCCGCCAGAACCGTGGCCAGGGTGTTTTCATACCGGTCTCTGGCCGCATCCCCGATTACGTCTACGGGATTGTGAAAATTGGCGGTGGACGGCAGATATTTTTTCAATTCCGTGACGGTTTCTTCGGAAAACGTTGCCAGCTTCAACCCGGATTGCTCACTCATATCCGTGGCGATAATGCCGGGCCCGCCGGCATTGGTGACAATGGCCACATGATCTCCGGTGGGATATTTGTTGCCGGCAAACGCCTGGGCATAATCGAACAGCTGGTTCACGCTCTTGCACCGGAGGATCCCGGCCATGGTGAACAACCCGTCATAGATCACATCCGCACCGGCCAGGGCCCCGGTGTGGGAGGCGGCAGCCCGGGCACCGGCCACCGAAGACCCGGACTTGATGGCGATCACATGGGTCGGATTGGTACCGGAGGTCATCTTTCTGACCTCGGTGATGAATTCATCGGCGCTGCGGCTCAGTTCCTCCATGTAGATCATCACCACATCCGTGTCCGGATCCTTGTGATAGTAACGCAGCAGGTCCAGTTCATCCACATCCGCCTTGTTGCCGATGGAGATGAATTTGGAGAACCCGAACCCCTTGTCCGCAGCGTAATCCAGGACCGCCGTGCAAAGGGCCCCGCTCTGAGAGATGAACGACACATTGCCCGGTTCCGGCATGCGGGCCGAAAAACTCGCATTCAACGACACATTGGGGGACGGATTGATCACCCCCAGGCAGTTGGGCCCTACCAGGCGGACCCCTGCTTTGTGGCACAGGCCTTTGATCTGTTTTTCAATCTGTGCCCCTTCGCCACCGACTTCCTTGAATCCGGCGGAAACAATCACAATCCCTTTAACCCCTTTGGCGATGCATTCCCGAACCGATGCCAGGGCCGCCTTCGGAGGCAGGATGATCATGGCCAGGTCAATGGGATCAGGAATACTGGAAACACTGGTGTAGCATTTCACGCTGAGCACGGACCGGGCCTTGGGATTGACCGGATACAAGGTTCCCTTGTATCCGTTTGATAAAATATTAGCAAAAATATCATGCCCCACCTTGCCTTTCTGGGTGGAGGCACCGACCACAGCTATGGTTTCCGGTGCAAAAATGGCATCCAGCTTATCCACGAATCCCCCTTTTTTTCTGCATAGCATTTAGAGCCCACAGAAGTAAATCCGGGGCCAGGCCTGGATGATGATCATGCCAGGCCTGGCCCCGTGCTTATAACATTGACCCTTTTTGAATTATCAGGCCATACCCAGACTCAGCTTGGCGGATCTCAGGGTATTTTTCATGAGCATGGCAATGGTCATAGGGCCGACGCCGCCGGGAACCGGGGTAATTTTTCCCGCGATTTCCTTGGCCGCATCAAAGTCCACGTCCCCTTTGAGAATGGCTTTGCCGGTTTTCTCGTTCATGCCCACCCGGTTGACGCCCACATCAATGACCGTGGAACCCGGTTTGATCCATTCCGGTTTCACCAGGTCCGGGACTCCGGCCGCCACAATCAGAATATCCGCCCGCTTGCAGTGGGCCGCCAGATCTTTGGTCCGGGTATGAACGATGGTCACGGTGGAGTTGGCACCCACCCCTTTCTGTGCCATCATCATGGCAATGGGTTTTCCCACGATATTGGAACGGCCCACCACCACCACTTCGGCGCCTGAGGTTTCCGTGCCGGAGCGTACGATCATCTCCTGAATGCCGGCCGGAGTGCAGGGCAAAAATTTCACTTCATCCCCGCCGATCATCAACCGGCCCACGTTCACCGGATGGAACGCATCCACATCCTTGTCCGGATTGATGGCGTTTAGTACTTTTTTGTCGTCGATGTGCTTGGGCAGCGGCAGCTGCACCAGAATCCCGTGGATATCGGGATCATTGTTGTATTTGTCGATCAGCGCCAGCAGATCAGCCTCTGAAATATCGTCGGGCTGATCATCCTGATTTCATGAAATCCGCAGCTGATGGCAGTTTTTACCTTCAGGGTCACATAACTGACCGATGCAGGAGACGAGCCCACCAGAATGGTGACAAGCCCCGGCACCTTGCCGTGTTTCTCCTTCATCTGTGCCACTTCTTCCTTGATCTCGGCAAGGATCGTTTTTCTGATTTCGGTTCCGCTGATAATTTCTGCAGTCATATCGTTTTTCTCCTGGAATTCATTGGGTTGGTCTGCAACCGGTTTGACCCCCTGTCAGGCAGAGAAAACCGGTTGCAGAATTCAGACTGGATAAAAGGAAATTTAGAATACACCCTCGACTTTACCGGTTTCCACATCCACATCCACGCGTCTGAATGCAGGATTGGATCCAGTACCCGGCATCAGGCTGATGGCCCCGGCCACGGGCACGATAAATCCGGCACCGCCGTAGGTGAGGACCTCACGGATGGTCAGTCTCCAGCCTTTTGGCACACCCTTGAGAGCCGGGTTGTCGGACAGGGACAGGTGGGTTTTCACCATGCACATCCCCAGACCGGCCAGTTCGGGATCGGCCTGGATTCTGGCCAGAGATCGTTCCGCTTCGGCTGAATAATCCACACCGTCTGCCCCATAAACTTCCTTGGCAATGAGTTCGATCCGCTGCTTGATGGGCATATCAAGCTCATACAGAAACTTGAATTCGGTTTTTTCTTCGCAGGCTTCAATAACGGCCTCGGCAAACTCAATGGCGCCTTCGCCGCCTTTTTCCCAGTGACGGGACAGGGCCACTCTGGCACCCTCAGCTTCACACAGTTCCCGGACCTTAGCGATTTCCGCATCCGTATCCGTATAGAAAGCGTTGATGCAGACCACCGGGGAGATGCCCGCTTTTCTGACGTTTCTGATATGATGGATGAGATTGTCGCATCCTTTGGCCACCCATCCCACATTTTCCGTGGAATATTCTTCAGGCATGGGTTTGCCAGGTACCGGCACGGGAGCGCCACCATGGCATTTCAGAGCCCGGATGGTGGCTACAACCACAGCACAGTCCGGTTTAAGTCCGGAATACCGGCATTTGAGGTTCCAGAATTTTTCAAACCCGATGTCCGCACCGAACCCGGATTCGGTCACATGGTAATCTGCCAGTTTCAACCCGACTTTGTCGGCAATGATGGAACTCTGGCCGATGGCGATGTTGGCAAAGGGGCCGGCATGAACAATAACTGGCTGTCCTTCCAGGGTCTGCATCAGGGACGGATTGAGGGCATCCACCATCCAGGCGGTCATGGCACCGGCCACCTGCAGGTCTTCCGTGGTCACGGGTTTGCCTTTCTTGGTGTAGGCAACCACAATCTTACCCATTCTTTCCCGCATGTCCTTGAGATCGGTGGCCAGGGACAGAATCGCCATGACTTCGGAGGAAACCGCGATGCCGAACTTGGATTTCATCATGAACCCATCCGCCTTTCCGTTGACACCGTCAATACCGATAATGATGTTTCTCAGAGCCTGGCAGCAGAAATCGATGACCCAGCCCATCTCTACGTTGGTGGGATCGATATCCAGGCGTTTCATGCCGGACAGTCTTTCCAGCTGCTCATCGGTGTAGTTTCTCTCATGCTGAAGCCGGGAGGTCAGGGCCACCATGGCCAGATTGTGGGCATTCATGATGGCATTGATATCTCCGGTGAACCCCAGGGAAAACGGGGTCAAGGGAATGCACTGGGCCAGACCGCCGCCGGCGGCCGATCCCTTGATGTTCATGGTGGGGCCGCCCGAGGGCTGGCGGATGGCCGCGCACACATTTTTGCCCAGCTTGCCCAGGCCCTGTACCAGGCCCATGGAAGAAGTCGATTTTCCCTCTCCCAGCGGGGTGGGGGAAATGGCAGTGACATCAATGTACTTGCCGTTGGGTTTGTCTTTCAGGCGCGCCATCACTTTTTTGAAATCGATTTTCCGATATAGTGGCCCTGGGGTAGGAGTTCTTCTTCTGTCAAACCCAATTTTTCAGCGATTTCATAAATTTTGAGCATGGATGATTCCGCATCCTGTGCAATTTCCCAATCCTGGTGTTTGGTTGGATCTAATGCCATGGTTCACTCCTTTTGTTGAATTTGGACTCTGATCGAGTCGATGATTAAATAATGATATAAAACAAAGCGTTATGCTTTTTGTCCTCTTCACCCGCCGATTGTGTCCGTCTGTCACAGTAACTAACTATATAAATCAACATAAAAAATCAACAGGTTTTCGCGATGTGCAGGTCGTTTTTCTAAACATTAAGGTTGCTCTGGCACTCTCCGGCCTCACCTGCCGGATTTTTCTCCAAAAAAATCGCTTAAATAATCATATGATTTTACAGAAAAAGTAATATTTTTATCAAAAAACATCGCTTTTCATTGGAAAAAATCGCTTTAATGAGGAAATACTAATTTTTTAAAGCAATTTAATCTGATTTTCTCTTTGATTGCACAATTACTATTTAATAATTAAATCCGATTCAATCTTATTTGGCCCGACAAGCATACAATCCAACACATTGAAATAAAACAATATTTCTCTTGCAAACCCCCTGTTCAATAAATTCACTCATCTATTGACAAAAAAGGGTACAAATTATAAATCATATGCTGTTATTTATATTACAAACCTTGTAACATGGGTTCTGGTGAATGAAGAGACAGTGCAAAAATGACAAGCGGTTAAAAGAGATTGTCCCTTCCATCTACCTGTTCCCATTCCACATATTGTCACACCGTTTCAAGCTTAATTCCTTCCAACTCATAACCATCTTTAATTTTAGGAGGTAAACGTGGGATTCGAAATAACCAAAGAAACCTATGCCGGCGCCATTAAAAACATCACCATTGGAAAAGGTGACGGCGCACTGACGGTCGGCGGCCAAACCTGCTATCCTTTTTATCAGTTTGAAGGGGATATGCCCAACAAACCCATCATTGCCATGGAAATCTGGGACATGGAACCTGAAGACTGGCCTGAGACTGCCAAAGCACCTTTCAAAGACGTTCTGGGAGACCCCGTGGCCTGGGCCAAAAAATGCGTGGATGAATACAATGCCCAGGCGATCGTTCTTCAGGTCAAAAGTACGGACCCCAACGACAAGGATGTCAGCGGGGCGGACGCCGCACAGACGGTCAAAAAAGTCAGCGAAGCCATTGATGTGCCTCTGATTGTCTGGGGAACGGCTGTTCCAGCAAAAGATGAGGAAGTGCTCAAAAAAATCAGCGAAGTCTGCGATGGCCACAACCTGATTCTGGGGCCGGTGGAAGAAAAGAACCACAAAGGCATCGGTGCCGCTGCCATGGGATATGGACACACCATTATTTCGTCCTCTCCCATTGATGTCAACCTGGCCAAGCAGGTGAACATCCTGCTGGAAAATCTGGGTGTGTCGCTGGACAAGGTCATTGTGGATCCCACCACCGGTGGTCTGGGCTACGGCCTGGAATACTCCTACTCCGTGATGGAACGACTGACTCAGGCCGCCATGACCCAGGGGGATGACAAGCTTCAGAATCCCATGATCAACAACCTGGGCAACGAGGTCTGGAAATGCAAGGAAGCCAAGCAGCCGGTGGATGAAGCTCCTGAACTGGGTGATCCGGAACGCCGGGCCATTCTCATGGAAGCTGTGGGTGCGGTGTCTTATCTCATGTCCGGCTCCAGCATTCTGATCATGCGGCACCCTGAATCCATCAGACTGGTCAAAGCGTTCATTGATATGGTATATGCCGGCGGCTCTGCCAAAGATATCGCCCCTATTTCCAAACAGCTGGATGATGTGGAGATCGATTTTGCCGCCATGTCACCGGAACCGGATCTGACCATCGCGGAAGAAGAAAAGAAGGCACCGGCCAAAAAGCGGCCCCTGCAAAAAAGAAGCGCCCAAACCAACGGCCGCCCCCAAAGCGGAAGCCAAACCCGCACCGGCGGCGGAAGCCAAACCGGCCCCGGCCGCTGAAGCCAAACCTGAACCGGCGGCAGCAGATCCGGAAGCGGAAGCCAAGGCCAAGGCAGAAGCCGAAGAAAAAGCCAAAGCGGCTGTCGAAGCAAAGGCCAAGGCAGATTCGGAAGCCAAAGCTAAAGCGGAAGCAGCGGCCAAAGCCAAGGCAGAAGCCGAAGAAAAAGCCAAAGTTGAGGCCGAGAAAAAAGCCCAAAAAGACGCCGCATCCAAACGGGAAGCCGAAGAGCAGGCGATCAGAGAAAAAAGAGCTGCTGAAAGAGAAAAAGCAGCTGCTGCAAGAAAGGCCGCACCAAAATCGTCAGTTCTCATGACTGCAGCAAAATTCCAAAAGACAGAACTGGAAAGAATTCTAGAAAACCTCGACAAAGTGCACAGAAGAGTTACTGAATAAACGCACTTAATATATTCAAACAATTAATTACCAAATCAACAGGAGGAGGAACCTCTAATGGTAGAAAATAAAAAAGCAGAAAAAGCACCTAAACTGGTTGATCCGAAAGAAGTCTCCATAGATCTGGGGACCCAGGAATTGCAGGCACGTGCCCAGAAAATGGGTATTGACACGGTTTTTGACAGAGCCTTCAGCATGAAACCTTGTGCCATCGGGATCCAGGGTATTTGCTGCAAGAACTGCTCCATGGGGCCCTGCCGGCTTCCATTACCCAAAAGCGGCATTGAAGGTGAAGATACCAGAAAAGGGCTTTGCGGTGCCACCGCCAACACCATTGCAGCCAGAAACTTTATCCGCATGATTGCCGGCGGTGCTTCCGCTCACTCCGACCATGGTCGTTGCGTGGCAGAAGTGTTCCTGTCGGCAGCCAGAAAAGAAACTGAAGCTTACAAGATAAAAGATACCCAGAAACTGTTGAGCATCGCTCCCTATCTGGCGTTGCCACAACCGTTGAGGTGGACGGGGAAACCAAAGAACGGGATCTGGATGAAATCTCCCTGGAAGTGGCAGAAGTAGCCATTAGTGAATGGGGCAAACCGGAAGGCGAACTTCTATATTTGAAACGGGCCCCGGAAGCCCTGTACGAAAAATGGAAAAAACAAGGCGTGCTTCCCAGAAACATTGACAGGGAAATTGTTGAAATCATGCACCGGACCCATATGGGAGTTGACCAGGACTACAAGAACCTCATGAAACAGCACCCGGGCCGCACTGGCTGATGGCTGGGGCGGTTCCATGCTGGCCACCGATCTCCAGGATGTGCTTTTCGGCACCCCGTACCCCCTTCAGTCCGAAGCCAATCTGGGCATCATGAAAGAAGACCATGTCAACATTATTGTGCATGGACATGAGCCGGTTCTGTCAGAAATCATCGTTGGCGTTGCCCAGTCCGAAGAAATGGTCAACTATGCCAAAGAAAAGGGCGCCGCCGGTATCCAGCTGGGCGGGATCTGCTGTACAGCCAATGAAATGCTCCAGAGACACGGGATTCCGACAGCCGCCACATTCCTCCAGCAGGAACTGGCCATCATCACCGGGGCCTGCGATGCCATGGTGGTGGATATCCAGTGTATCATGCAGAACCTGGCCAATGTGGCCAAATGTTTTCATACCAAACTGATCACTACCCATCCCATTGCCAAAATGGAACAGGACAATGTCATCCATATCGAATTTGATGAACATCATGCCCTGGAAGATGCCAAACGCATCGTCAAACTGGCGATCGACAATTTTGCCAACCGCGGTGCCGATATCATGATCCCGCGATATAAAACACAGCAGATTGCGGGATTTGGAGTTGAATCCATTCAATACCATTTAGGGGGAACCTTCCGCGGCACGTATTATACGCTCAATGACAATATCATCAACGGACGGATTCGCGGTATTGCCGGCGTGGTGGGGTGTAACAATGCCCGAACCAAACACAATGACGGTCATATCCGGGTCGTCAAGGAACTGATCAAAAACGATGTCATCGTTCTCACCACCGGATGTAATGCGATTGCCTGCGCCATGGAAGGACTGCTGACCCCTGAATCTGCAGCGGTCCACTGTGGACCGGGACTGGCTGAAATCTGTGAAACCGTGGGAATCCCGCCAGTCCTTCATTTAGGGTCCTGTGTCGATAACTCCCGCATCTTGCTTGCTGCCACCGAAGTGGTCAAGGCCGGCGGATTAGGCAACGATATCTGTGACCTGCCGGCGGCAGGAAGTGCGCCGGAATGGATGAGTGAAAAGGCCATTTCCATTGGTCATTATTTTGTTGCATCCGGCGTATATACTGTTTTCGGCGTCACGTTGCCGACCTCCGGAGCCCCAGTGTTCCATGACTATATTTCCAAGGAAATGGAAAAAATCTATGGCGGCAAATGGGATCTTGAAGTAGACCCGATCAAACATGCTCACCTGATGATCGACCACATCGACAAGAAAAGGAAGGCGCTGGGTATCGACAAGGCCAGAGAACGGGTATTGATGGATATGGCGGATCGGCAGAAACTGGAAGCCTGATAATAAAAACATGTCAGGATCTTGTGAGGTAACAACCATAAACAGATAATTACAATAAATCCTCAACGAAGGAGGAAAGAAAACATATGTCTAAATTAATCGCATTTGCTGCTATTCAGGGTGGTTACAAAGTAGTTGCACAGGTGGAAGGCGAGCTGGAAAAAGCCCTTCAGACCTATGATGCCAGTACCAAAATCGGATTTCCCAACACTGCGTATTATCTGCCGGTCATCTACTCTTTGACCGGGTTGAAATGCGAAACCCTGGAAGATCTGAAAAAACCCATGGCGTTTGCCAGGGGCCTGCTGCCCCCCCATATCAAGCTCAGAAATTGGCTTCCGTACCTGGGACCTCTTCTGGATGCGGGTATGGCCGGTATCATCTCCTATGAGGTGAAAGAGGCCCTCCGGTATCTGAATGAACCGGATTTCTACATCCCCCAGGAAGACCCGGATGTGGATAACGGCAAAATCTGGGTGGGTGCGGCTGACGATACTATTCTGCGTAAACGTGGGGTGGAATTTGTGGACGGCTCCGCCCCCGGTTTTGCCGCCATGGTGGGCGCCGCCCCCAACAAAGAGATCGCCAAAATGATCGTTGAAGATTATCAGAAACGGTCTCTGTATATTTTCTGTGCCGCCAATCATAACGGCAAAACCCTGATCCAGCAGTGTCTGGATGCTGATATGCAGATCGGCTGGAACACCCGTATCGTCCCGTTCGGACCGGATATCTCTTCTGCCGTATTTGCCCTGGGATTTGCCAACAGAGCTGCCATGGCTTTCGGCGGTGTCCAGCCCGGTGATTACAAAAAGATTCTGAAGTACAACAAAGACCGGGTGTTCGCCTTTGTCAACGCCTTGGGCGATGTGGGCACCGAATGGGGTGTGGCCGCAGCCGGCTGCGTCAACTGGGGCTTCCCAACCATCGCAGACACGGAAATTCCGG
>LQAE01000038.1_pt1 | contig 70072 bp, 64 predicted proteins | sample 1535771 | NCBI WGS metagenome assembly LQAE01 (sample SAMN04331582, study PRJNA305678) | bioreactor metagenome | isolation source: bioreactor_1 inoculated with Wadden Sea sediment 1st replicate of a... | place: Germany:Bremen
GTCATTAAACCAGATATCATTTTCCAGATAGGCCTGGTCCAGCTTTTCCTGGTGCTGGTTGAGTGCATCTCCCATGTCCGATGCCAGGGTGTGAAGCAGGTAATGGATCAGGCTGATCATGGAAACCGGAGTGCCCAGAAATGGAATGCTTTTCTGGGGAGTGATCAGGACATGGTCGCTGAACTGGACCAGGGGGCAGGAGGCACTGTCCGTGATCAGAATCTGGCTCAGGCCCTGACGTCTGGGGATTTTGCCCAGACGTACCAGTTCGTTGGGGTACCGGGAGGTGGCAATGACCACCACCACCGATTTTGGTGGAGCGAAAATCAGCTGATCCATGGAGGTGCGGTCGCTGCCGTTGAGAATACAGACGTGCGGCCGGATCTTTGACAGGGTCCAGCCCATGTAGTGGGCCGAAGAATAGGACAGCCGGGATCCCATGACATAGACGGCCGGTGCGGATTTCAAAACATTCCGGGCCGCCTTGACCACGGCTGGGTCGACATTTTTGTGCATGGCCCGGATGCTGCGGATATCCTGGTTGATGAGCCGGTCCAGTTCCGCATCATCACTGCCGGCCACCAGGTGGCTCATTCGTCCTCTTTCCACCAGGGTCAGTTCCCGGTCGATGAAGTCCCGCAATGTGTTGATGAAAATCGCGTAGTTATCGAATCCCAGCTGCCGTACAAACCGAACCACCGTGGCTTCGCTGGTGTTTACCGCCGCAGCCAGCTGCCGGGTGGTCATGAAAACGGCCTTGTCCGGGCTGGCGAGAACAAAGTCCGCCAGACGTCTACCTTTGGCGGTCAGGGTGTCATATTTTTTGTGGACGACGGCTTGCAGGGTGGTGGATTTCTGGGTCATGACGTTTCCATGGGTTAGCGTTTCATTGTTATTTGTGAGTTTTCATGAGGCTTCCTTTTTTTTATGAGTCTTTTGTAACAAAAGCTATCAGTTTTTGCAAGGGCGATAAAAAAGATAGTTTTTGTTACACTTCTGTTGACACCCGGGCCGGGCCGTGACATAAAACAGAAACAGGGTGTTTTTACAGGAAAAACGGCAACCGAAAAAAATCAGGAGAGAACGATGAATTTAATGGGATTACAGGGCGGACACTACCAGCCTCTGACTGAAAAGCAGGTTGAAACCATCCACCATGCCGCTTTGACCATTCTGGAAAAAACCGGCATCACTTATGAGTCGGGCTTGGATGACACCATAGCCATGCTGAAGAAAAACGGAGCCTCCGTGGACCGGGATAAAAAACGGATTCGTTTCCCTGAGGATATGGTCACAGCCTGGGTGGAAAAAGCACCGGAAAAGGTGGTGCTCTGCGGTCAGAATCCGGAAAATGATCTGAATCTGACCGAGGACCGGGTTCATCTGGGGACGGGCGGGGCAGCCATCAAGATTTTGGACCCAGACACCGGCGAGGTCCGGGCCACCACTCTGGATGACCTGTACAAAGTATCCCGGCTGGTGGACCAACTCAAGCACATCCATTTTCTGGTCCGGCCGTGCATTCCCACGGATATTGATGAAAAAGATTATGATATTAATATGTTTTACGCCTGCCTGGCCGCTTCCGGCAAGCATGTCATGTCCGGGGTGAACAATGAAGGCGGGCTCCATCAGGTCATAGAGATGGCTGCCATGATCGCTGGCGGCAAAGAAAAATTGGCAGAGCGGCCGATGATTTCCGTGATCACCTCATTTGCCATCAGTCCGCTCAAGCTGTGCACCCAGTCCACCAAAATTATGCAGGAAGCGATCCGGCACAAAATTCCCGTGGCCCTGTCTTCCGCCCCTATGGCCGGGTCCACATCTCCGTTGACCATGGCCGGCACTCTGGCCCAGCTGCATGCCGAAGAACTGGCCGGCGTCGCCATCTGCCAGATGACTAACCCCGGGGCGCCGTTGCTTTACGGCGGGATTCCGGGTATGGCCAACCTGGCCACCATGGGCTACTGCGGCGGGGCGGTGGAATGTGGCATGATGAATGCAGCCATCCACCAGCTGTCCCGGCATATCAAGGTGCCCAACTACAACTCTTCGGGCCTGTCCGACGCCAAGGTGCCGGATGCCCAGGCCGGGTATGAAAAAGCCTTGACTTCGGTGCTGGCGGCCATGGGTGGTTCGAATTATATCCATCACAGTGCCGGTATGCTGGAATCCATGCTCACCATTGCCCATGAGCAGTTTGTCATCGATGAGAGATCATCGGTAACTGCTGCCAGGTATTGAACGGGATAGAGGTGGATGAGGAACATCTGGCGCTGGAAGTTATTGACAGTATCGGCCCGGGCGGCAATTTTATGACAGCACCCCACACCATGAAACATATCCGCAGTGAATATTTCAACGGTAACGGCGTGACCGACCGCAAAACCGGGACCGCTGGGTCAAAGAAGGATCCATGGATGCGCGTCAGCGGGCCCTGGTTATTGCCAAAAAGCTGCTGGCTAATCAAACTGCCTATATTCCGGATGAAGTGGACAGGGCCATCCGTGAAAAATTTCATATTCTGCTGCCCCGGAAGAAATGAACCAGTGATAGGCCCTAAAAAGGCAGCCATGGCCATTGAATACATCTTTCATCTGGAAAATGAAAAAAACATGGACCGGTTTTGTCAATTGTGTCTTTCATGATTGAGTGATATCAGCTTTATCAGGGAAAACAGTGTGAGGAGATACTTACATGTGCGGTATCGTGGTCTATTACGGAGATGCCCAGAATCGGTTGACGCGGGTTTTGACCGGCATGTGGGCCATTATCTACCGGGCACCGGACAGCACCGGCATCGGACTCATCGGCAGTGATCTGGAACCGTTGAAAATCCGCCGGGAACTGGGGTCGGTTGAAAACCTGATCGACCGGCTCATGCTTGATCCGGTGTTTGAGGAAACCGATCTGCAAGCCGGCGCGTTCATTGAAACGGACACAGCCAGCCAGGCCGGATATATCGCCAGGTTCCAGAAGCGGCTCCTGGCCCACGAAGGATTTTCTTTCCAGGAGGCTGCATCCTATCCCACATGGTCGAAGATGGTGGACCTGAAGTCCCCGATGCTGGTGATGCCGGGAACCTGTGGTGATCCCCTGATCAGAAAAACCTTTGTCATTGATTCTCCGAAAGCCTTTAAATCGTCCATGAATATCCTGATTCAGGACTATGATTTGCCGGTGGCGGTGGTGGAAAAACTGATCAGAAACGGACTGGCCGTTCAGGTGGATGCAGCGGAAACATCCGGCCCTTTACCGGTGGACCGGATGGAACTGTTTCATGAATTTGAGTTGCTTTTCAACCGGTACGCCTATGATGAGGACCCGGTGCGACCCCGGCGGGCGGTCTCTAAACAGGGACAGAAAAATCCATTTGCCCGGAAACATGTCTGGCACTATTTGTGTAAAATCGTGATTATGATGCCCTCCGATTTTACCACGGACGGTATCGCCAATCTGTTCAGATATTTGGATGCCTGGGTTCTCAATGGGCTCACACCCGGGGATTCAGAAAATATTCAATTGATTTTTGACAATTTCTGGACCGTCCACACAGATCATCCGGTGCGGCATTGGCAGATTCTTTACCGGATCGAGCGCACCTGCAATGTCTTTGGTCTGGCTGCCTCAGCAGTGCTGGCCCATTATCAGACAAAATGCTACATGTCCCGGGCCCAGGCCGCTGTCACCGATCCATACCTGCCGACAGGCCTTATTCCCGGCCCGACCCATCCGCTGCTGCTGCTGTCAATGGTTCAGCCGATGATCGGCCAGGGCCGGTGGGCGATTCAGTCCGCCATCTCCGTGCGCAACGCACATCCATTCATGGATCGGGAAAAAAAACGGGCCGTGGTGCTGAACGGCCAGTTTGATTCAGAGGTGGAGTCCCGGATTCAGAAATATATCACCCAGGTGGCGAACATCCGACTGCGGACGGAAAACTCCACGGAACTGTTCGTCATGCTCTGGGGGCATTATTTTGATACGGCCTGGCAGGAAAACCAGCGCTACCGGACCATCGAGGCCCAGCATCAACTGGGGCTGGAGGAGATGTCCGTCTGCAGCCAGTCCATCGACTATACCGTTTTCAGGGCCCTGCACCTGAAAACCATTCACGACATCGATGAGATGGCTTTCATCAAAGCGGTTCAGGCCATGATCCGCTCCGGGGGGCAGTTTGCCGTCTCCGGCATCAGCCGGGTATCGCCGGACCGGCTGTTTGTGGCGGCCCATCACCGGCCGGTGTATGTTGTCAAACGCCGGGACACCTCGGACTTCATGGTGGTCTCGGATATCAATGCCGCTTTGGGGTTGTTTCCCCAGACCCTGATCCAATCGACCCGGGTAAAGCTGCTCAAGCTGATGAAGGCGCACTCCAGAAAATCCATGATCGTGGAATCTGATTCGTTTCATAGCGATGTCCGCCCCGGAAATTCCTGGTTTCGGCAGGCAAAGCAGGAGCTGCTTCAACCGTTTCTGGTGGATATCTATGCCCTGGACCAGCCGGAAATTTTTGCCCGGATTCAGACAGCCGCCGGCAAAGACAAGGTGATGCGGCACCTGCATATTCAGGATTTTTCCGGCAGGGTCCGGTCTGATGTCCGGCCCGAACAGACCTGGATCACACCGGTATCGTTTCAAAAGGATTTCGGCAAGACCTTTTATGAAGAGCACCTGCTGGAAACCCCGGGCCTGCTGGGGGATATTTTAAACCGGTACACGGATCCCGGACCTTTTCTGCCCCGCTTCGATATCCGGCAGCGCCTGCTGGAGAGACGGTTCGGCAGCGGTCTGGCCAATCTGAACCGGATCATTCTGGTGGGTACGGGATTCAGTTTTCAGGTGGCGGAAATCGCGGAAAAAACCATGGAGCCGTTCTTTCCCACGGTCAATCTGCTGGTGGCCACTCCCCAGGATTTCACGGATGTGAAAACATCCATCAATCCGGACCGGGACTTGGTCATCATGCTTTCCTGGTCCGGCACCACGTCGGATATGATCGATTTTGCCGGACGTCTTCTCAGGCATCATGTTCTCATGGTGGGGATCACGGAAAAGCCGTTTTCGGACATGGCTCTGGTGGTGAGAAAAAGTGCCGGGGTCATTCCGGTCTACAGCGGTGAAGAAGTGACGGTGGCCCCTTTGAAAAGTGCCTTGTGCATGCTGATGACCCTGGATCTTTTCTGTCTGTCCATCTGTGTCGCCACCCCCGGCACCACAAATACCGTGGCCGACCGGATCCGGGAACTTCTGTCAATACCCGGCCATATGGACACCCTGCTGGGGAATCCGGATGTGACAAGTTTTTGTGAACAGATTGTCGCCGCTTCCCGGAACTCGGTGCTCCACTATATCGTGGACGCGTTTCATGATGTGGGGTCTGCCAAGATCGGGGCTTTGAATCTGGAGATCAACGCCTGGACGTCTCTGGGAAATGCGGTGGATTTTTCGGAACAACCCCTGTTTATGAACATTCCCATGGCCCGGGAGGATTTCGTTCTGGTACTGGCCACCAGCCGGCACCGGCTGGATGAGGCGGTCCGGTTCATGAAGTCCCTGCATGAACAGGGCCGGCCCTTTTTCGCCGTCACCTATTTGAACCGGGAAGTGGAAGAGATTCAACGGTTTGCCCGGCAGGTGATCGTGATCCCCAAACTGCCGGACCATTTTCAATCGTTTCTGGACCTGCCGCTGTTGATGCTGCTGGGGTTTTATTTTGGCCGGGCCCATGGCCGGCAGGCCGGTGAAATGCCCCGGAACATGGCAAAATCCGTAACAGCCGGCCGGACCCGAAACGGCAATGACCGGTCATTTTCCGATATTCTGGATGACATGGACCGCAAACAGGACAATCTGGGATTGGGAATGTATCCGGTGGTCCCCCGGTCCGGATCTTTATGCTGGTTGACCCAGGCGAGCGATCCGGTTGAAAAACAGTATTACGGGGATCTGCTTGAACTGGGACGCGCTTTGAACGAACCGGACGAATTCGGCGCCATGTTTTCATTTTCCGGGAACCGTTCTACAGAAACGGTACTGGGATCACTGGCAGATCTGATTTTTACAAACCTGGTTGAAGACGGAGTGCTGATCTTTGTGCCCATGGACAAGCAGGCGGAAGCCGGGTGCCGGAATTTTGCCAGGCTGTGGGAACCGTTTCTGGAAATTCCCATTCAGGTGGAATTTGCCGAGAAACTCAAAGGAATCTCTCTGGGAGACAGTCTGATGGTGGCGGTAGCGACCCAAACACCGGCAGCGAAATGCCTGACTTCACTGTTTACGCATTCCCATAAAAACCTGGTGTGGATCGGTCCGGAAAATGAGGTCATCGCCAACGCGGAAAATCAGGGAATGTTTCTACAGCGATTTTATTTGAAATTTCCGAAGCTGCTTTGCCGGTATGAACAGGCATATGTGGTGTTGTCCCTGTTTTTTGCAAAAATCATGTCATACAAATACCCGGGCCGGGCCAGCCGCTTCCGTGTACATTTCAAGACATTGATGCCAGTCGTTCAGACGCTGTTGGCTGACAATACCCTTCACCGTCACATCCATCAGACCCTTCAAGACAATCAGGGCTATAAAAAGCAATTGTTTCTGACCGGGATGCGGGGAAACTGCATTGCCTGGAAAATTGTGTTTGCCGCAGCAAAATCCAGGGGGGTGGAAAGCGATCCTTTCGGGGTGTCTGCTTACTCCCATCTGGTACTGGTGGATTCCCGGGTTCAAGAAAAATATGTGAAACTCGAGTCCCGGGCCCGCATGGTTAAGATACATGGGGAAAACCAGGTACAGGCATGGGAATTGCGCTATTTGAACAAGGTTTGCGTGGATGCCTTTTTATCCTCCACATCCTTGCCGATTTCACCGGATGCGGTTCTGCCGTTCTATGTGGATGATCAGTGGTATCTGCCGGTGCTCAGACCCGGGTATAACCCGGACAACGATTGTCTGATCATTGTCGATGCCACCAGTGAGTCCGTGTTTGATGCGGCATTGGATGAGCTGGCCACCTTTGGTTCCCGGTACGCCAGAATTGTGGTCATCACCCAGCAGGGCTTCGCCGGCGACGTCCGGTTGGCCAATTTAAAAAAATTTCCGTTAAGCCATATAGTCATGGTGCCCGGGCCGCTGGATAAGCAAAACAGTGCCGGAATCATATCCGACTATCTGCTGCCGGTGGTCATCAGTCTTCTGGGGGCTGCCATGAAATTTTTAAGCCCCGCCGAAACGGAGCTTTAAGCGGTTCATGACAGCGGATCGCGCAGATTATAAAGCGGTGAGGGCCTCTTCAGCCACCGGTGTTTTGTTTACCTGGTGGGATGACAGCAATGCCTTGGCCTTTTCATTGCTTCGGGCAAACAGATCGGTTTTTCCTTCTTTTTTCCAGGATTCAAACCGGGACCGGTCCATGAGATCAGGCAGCAGATGAGCGGTTCGGAAATGGGCAAAGGTGTGGGGGTCGCTTAAAAAAATCGTATTATCCTGACCCTTTGCCACCCGGTCAATGACATCCAGGGCCAGGGTCTGATCGTTCACCGGAATTCCTTTGGAAAAATATTTGGCCATGGCCACCAGTTCGTCGGACAGGGTGAGCATTTCCAGGCTGGACGTGTGTCCGGATTCGATATATCCCACATCGTGGATCACGTTGCACCGCGACAACAGGGATGTGATAATGGAAAGCATGCCTTCCGCCCCGGCTTGGGCGTCGATTACCTTGGAGTCGGTGGACCCGGCAAACGCCCAGATGGGGATCTGGTAAAGTTCGTCTCTCATGTCGGCGAAAGCGGCCTGGGTCAGGCTCCATTCCGTGCACCCATAGGAAACCACGGTGTGCTTCATGTCCAGCACCGATACATTGGGTGCGAACAGAAACGGGGCACCCGGGTTGGTCAGCTGATGGACCACCAGCCCCGCCAGGTTTTCCGCAATTCCCTGGGCCATGGCCCCGGCTAGGGTCACGGGTCCGCCTCCGCCGGCGTTGCAACCGGAGGGCAGGCAGATGGGAATCTCTTTTTCCGCACAGAACACCAGCTTCTCCATGACGTTCCTGGGGTAAAGCAACGGACTGATGGCTTCTGAATAGTTGAACAGAAACGGTTTCTGGCGAAGTAGTTCTGTTCCGCCCACCACAGCACAGGCAATATCGTAAATCTGGCGGATATCGGTGCCGCTGTCCGCGATGAAACAGATGGGCTTGTTGCAGTTGCGCACCATTTCCTCGAACACCCGTACGTAAATCTCTTCGATCTCCACGTCTTCGGGGTTCCCCATGGACATGGAAAAATCCATGTTAGGCAGGGCATCTACCAGCCTAGCAAAGTTGCCGGTATCGGCGAGCACAGGACGTCTTCTTTCTCCGGTTTCAAGGTCAATGGTGAAAATGGTGTCCGATCCGGTGCCGAAGAAAAAATTTTCCCCTTCCAGGGGCATGGCCAGATGACCGGTTTGATCGTAGATGTCGAAGCGTTTAGGGGCGGACATAACGGCATCGTCCACTAGGGCTTCGGGCATGCGCACCCGGTTGCCTCTGTCCAGGGTGCATCCGTGGTCCAAAAGCATCTCCAAAACCCCGTCATGTTCCATGCGGAAGCCGGTGTCGTTCAGAATTTTCAGGGCTGCGTCATGAACGGCCATGGCCTGTTTTTTACTAAACACTTTCAACCGGGGTTGAAATGTGGTCACATCTTTTATCATCTGGTTTTCTCCCTTTTGTGTTGTATTTGGGGCAGCTGGCGCATTCTGTTTTGTCGGCAATGCAAGACGGATTACTGAAATTGCTCCAGGATGGTATCGGAAATGGGTTCCTGTTTTTTTCCGACAACCGCATAGTAGTTCAAAGGGGTTCCGTCCAGGCACAGGCGGTGCTGGTATCGCTCATTTTCAACAATGTCCATGATGTCGGATGCCACCATTTCCTCGATAAGTTTTGAAAATCCGGAGGGATGATTATCCTGGAGGAATTCATCCTTGATGTTAAAAGCAACCCATCCGTCTTCGGTAATCAGATTGTAAGCACTGGCAAAGGCTTCCGGGGGGATGTCATCAAATCCAAGAGCTGCCACGATGGACATGCAGCTGGGATTTTTGTCAATGATTTTCTGTTCCACTTTTTCAGGTAGGGCAGTGAGGTCTTCGATAAAATAATCGTCATAAATGCCGGGACGATCGCGTAATGTGGCTTCGGCCGCCTCTTCAATGATATCCACTCCGATAATGGTTTTAAAACCGATTTTTGCCAGCTCTTCCCCCACCATGCCGTTGCCGGCCCCGACATCTAAGGCCACGTCCTGTTTTGAATCGGACTTGCTGCCGTTCATGGCTTTTTCAAGAAGTCCGCACACGACCTTGGGTGACTGGCAGGCCAGTGTGTCATAAAACAGATTTTCATACAGCCCTGGTATTTTGTAGATTTCTCCATAATCATGGGTGAGCAGTTCTCTGGTTTCTCCCTTGTACGTGACGATGATTTTTTCTTTTCCCTGATCGGCTTTATCGACTTTCGGTAAAATAAATGAAAATTCTTTCATCTTTCTTCTCCCGTCGTTTTGATGGATTATAAACTCCGACCGATTGGATTGGGCCGGGCATGAACGGCAATAAATACCGGTTACCGAATGCTGTGGGCAGATAAAAAATTCATAAGCGGTATTTATGCATTAAAATATTTTCTATTCAAAATACTTGTAAACATAAATACTAATTATGAACGGGTGTTGTCAAGTCAAACGGAGGAAAATTTTTCGGCTAAATATTTCTGCTGGATGCCGTTATGTCGTCATATGATTCGATGAGACATAAGGCGGGCTTGAAAGGGAAACCTGTTCGGCCTGTCCCAGCATGTCAACCAGCAGTTCAAGCCCCCACATGAGCTTGGAAACGTCTTGTGGTTCCATTTTTTCCAGTTTTTCTATGAACCGGTGATGGATGGGGGTGGGCGCGTTTTCAAGGAATTCCTGGCCGTCCCGGGTGATCTCCACATGTACCTGGCGCCGGTCTTTACTGATTCTCACCCGCTGGACCAGGTTCCGTCGTTCCAGACGATCGATAATTCCGGTGACCGTGGAATTGTTGATAAACACGATCTGGGTCAATGTCCCGATGGCAATGGGACCGTGCTCCGCTATTTCGTTGAGGCAGATCAGCTGAGGCAGGGTGATTTTGTATTTTTCCTGAAGCTGTTTGGAGTGCCGGGACATCTCCTGAATGATCTGGCGCAGGCGCATCAAGATCTGCATGCTGATTTTTTCTTCCATGTTCAAACGCCTTTAAAAGAGGTCTTTTGTCAAAAACTCCAATCGGCCGGTGTGAAACCTCCCGCCACCATATGACGGCCGGGAAGGCTTATGATGTGATCTGCTGGGCAAATGCCAGGGACTTTTCTTTCACCGATGGGGGCATGTCCGCCGGTGTGGTGCAGTTTCCGATAAACAGGTCTCCTGCATAAAAGGTTTTATGGGGTTTCTGCATTCGTTTGAAGGCGGTAAATGCCCCTTCGGCATTGGTATCCCAGCCACCGGCTCCCGTCATCAGAAAGGCTTCCCGTCGTCCTTCGAGCAAAGAAGAATGATTGGTTTCGTGGTACCGGGTATACAGACTGTAAGTCCGGTCTATGACCGCCTTAATCTGGGCGCTCGGCCCCCAGAAATACAATGGTGAGGCAAAGAGAATCAGATCTGCTGCCACCATCTGTTCCAGAATGTCCGGAATATCGTCTTTCTGGACACAGCCCGGTGTATCGGTAACCTGTTTGCACTGGCCGCAACCCATACACCCGTTCAATTCTTTGCCGTGAAGATATACCCGGACCACTTTGTGCCCCATGCTGGTGAGCGCATCTTCCACCCATCCCAATGCCGTAGCCGTATTCCCTTTTTTCCGGGCGCTGCCCAGCAAGGTCAAACTGTTCATTTCATGTCTCCTGTTAGGGGTTGATTTGGATATTCTACGGAAACAACGAAAATTGTCAATTAAATTAAGCAGAACAATGTGCAGGGGAAAAATTGAAACAGATTTTTTAGTTATAACTAATTTTATTTTGTATGGCATTGATTTTTGAACATCATGTATTAATATTAGTTAAGTAAGTTAATAAAATAAACAGCTGAACATCATTGATTTGATTGATTCAAACAAACTGGATAAATCTAAGGAGACGACGTCATGAAAAAACCGGCCTGTATATCAGAAAGAATGTTTAAATATGTTTTGGGAGGATTGCTGGTGGCGGCAGCTCTGGCATTATCGATTATCAGCGTGACCCTGCTTCCGGTGATTGGGTTTGTTCTGGTCATTCCGGTGCTGGCACTGGCGGTTTATGTATTTCGTCTGCACCTCAACGATCAGTGTGAAATTGATCCGACATGACCGGGTATTCGCCCGTTCATGTGCTTGTCAGAGCCGGTTGAGCAGGTTTCAACCGGCTTTTTCATGTTTAAAAACAGCCTGGTCGCGACGTCAAAACCCGGATGAACCTTGTTTTTTTTATTGACAAGAAACAGGATTTGGACGGAAAGTCGGGGATGTGGTATACAAAACAGGTTGTGTGCATTGATTTCTGACAAAAAAGGAACGGTCATGCTCAGGATATTCGAAGATGAGTTGATGAATCCGAAAAATTTTGTGGTCACTCTGGAATTGGTTCCCGGCCGGGAGTCCCGGGGAAGAAATACGGACACCCTCAAGGGAATTGCCCGGGACGGGTTTGCCGACGGACGGATCTCTGCGGTTTCCATTACCGACAACCCGGGGGGAAACCCGTCATTGAGCCCGGATGTGCTGGGGTCTGAAATTTTTGCATACGGACTGGACGTGATTGTTCATTTCACCTGCCGGGACCTGAACCGGGTGGGGATGGAAAGCCGGGCATTGCAGCTGGCCCGCATGGGCATGAAAAATATTCTGGCGCTGACCGGGGATTATTCGGGAAAGGGGTTTGGGGGACAGGGAAAACCGGTCTTTGATTTTGATTCCGTAATTCTGACCGCCATGCTCCAGCAGCTCAATCACCGGCTTTACGCTGCCGGGGATCCGGACGGATTTTTTACGGGCTGCGCCATTTCTCCGTTCAAGACCACACAAGCCGAATCCCATGCCCAGTACAAAAAGCTGGACAAAAAAATAATGGCCGGGGCATCTTTTCTCGTCACCCAGCTGGGATATGACGTGGAAAAGTTCAGGGAACTGATGACCTATCTCAAACAACGGGATGAAAAACCGGCGGTCATGGCGTCGGTTTATCTGTTAAGCCCCAGGTCGGCCCGGGCCATGAACCGGCTCCGGGTTCCCGGGGCCTACATCGGGGATGATCTTTATAACCGGGTAATTCAGGAGTGGCAGGTTCCCCGTAACGGGCTGAAGTATTCCATTGATCGGGCGGCCCGCCTGGGGGTGATGATCAAGAAAATGGGGTACCGCGGCATTCATATCGGCGGTATTCACAAAAGTTTTAATACGGTGGGCCGGATTCTGGATCGCATGGAAGCGCTGGAAAAACAGGGATGGGACCCGTCTGACAAAGAGTTTGAATATGAAACCGGAAACGGGTTTTACCTGTATCATCCCACAGATGCACCAAAATCTTTTCCCCGGCCTGTGGACCGGATCAAGGAACAGATCCGGGAACATCTGCCCTACTTTGCTCTCAAAACAGCACACCACCTGTTTTTGAAAAAAAACACCCGTTGGCGCCGTTTTATCGGAAAGCTGCTGAGATGATGAGTAAAAACCGCCGGGCAAAATGGTTCAAAATTCTGGCGGAAGACCCGGTGAAGAAACCGCTGCTCTCTTGTCAAAGCTGCGGCGACTGTGCCATCCAGCATGTGGCATTTCTGTGTCCGGAATCCGGTTGCCCCAAACATACACGCAACGGGGCCTGCGGCGGCAGCCGGGACGGTTTCTGCGAAGTCAACCCGGACCGGGAATGTGTCTGGGTCCGGGCGTACAAACGCCTGAATCACGTGAACAAGGCAGATACCCTGGCAAGGGATTTTGTCCCTCCCCGCCTGTGGGAATTGAACAGGACTTCTTCCTGGATCAATTTTCATTTGGGTAAAGACCATCAGAAGAAAAAATGACCGTTTGTAAACGAATTTGCAAGCTTTCGACAGGGGGTGAATGGGGGTTGATTTATCCGGCCTGACACCGGCACAGTGCTGCCGGTGTCAGGGATTTGTCATTTCTGCCTGTGACTCCACCATGGATTTGGCCTGGCGGCTGTATGCCCAGGGCCGTTTTCCGGAATATGCCTGGGTCCTGGCCCACACCCAGACCCGGGGCAGAGGGAGACAGGGCCGGGTCTGGGTATCTGAACCCGGCAGCCTGGCGGTCACACTTCGGTTGCCGGATATGGCTGCACTTTCAGGGCCGCTGTTGTCCATGGCCATGGCCCTGCCCCTGATCCGGGCGCTGGGAGAACTCCATGTGCCGGCCTTGATCAAATGGCCCAATGATGTCCTGATTCATGACCGAAAGGCCGGCGGCATATTGATTGAAGAAAAACAGGGTGTTTTCATGGCCGGGATCGGCATGAATATCCAGAGCGCCCCTGAAAACAGCGAGACGGAGAACTTTTTTCATCTGCCGGCTGGATGTTTGCCCATTTCTGGTGTAGGATCATCACTTTTCGACATATGGCGGCGTTTCCTTCAAAATATCCTGGATCGGTTCTCTGCGTTGACAGCAGACCCGGCCGCCGTCATCCGGGAAGTGGATACCGTTCTGGCATGGAAAAATGAACCGGTCGTGCTGGCACATACCGGAATCTGTGATGGGCCCGCCATTGTTCTGGGCGTGGATGACCTGGGACGACTTCAGCTCAGAACCGATAAAGGCATCGTTCATATCCGCTCGGGAACCGTTTATCCCAGAGTGACATGATTTATGTATCAAGGAGCATGATATGGAAGCAAAAACATTTGAACAGGTGGTCAGGGAGATAGAGGGCAAAAAGATTCTGGTGGCCAACCGGGGGATCACGGCCCGGCGGATTATCCGTTCCATCAGGGAGGAGCTGATGGCCGTTCCGGTCCTGACCGTCACCGATGTGGACAAAACCGCCCCGTTTACTTCGGGTGCCCAGGAACTGATTCTTTTGGGGGACAATCCCCGGGCGTATCTGGACATCGACTATATTTTGAAGCTGGCTAGGGAACAGGATGTGGTGGCGGTGCATCCGGGATGGGGGTTTGCTTCTGAAGATGCCGGGTTCCCGAAAAAATGTGCGGACAAGGGGATTTTGTTCATCGGCCCGCCCACCGAACCCATGACCCTTCTGGGAAACAAGGTGAAAGTCCGGGAGCTGGCTCGGAAACTGAACGTACCCGTGGTGCCCGGTTCGACGAATGCGGTGGAAATGGCGGAAGCCAGGGAGATCGCAATGGAGATGGGACTGCCCGTGATGCTCAAGGCGGAAGGCGGTGGCGGGGGCCGGGGAATTTATGAAATATATGACATGGAACAGCTGGAAACCGCGTTTTCCAAGGCCTCGGTTCTGGCCCAGGCATCCTTCGGCAATCCCAGAATCTATGTGGAGAAGCTGCTCACCTCGGTACGTCATATTGAAATCCAGGTTATTGCCGACCAGCAAGGAAACGTATTCGCTTTTGATGAACGGGACTGCACCGTGCAGCGGAACCACCAGAAATTGGTGGAGATCACCCCGTCCCCCTGGCCGAAGATGACCGAAGAACTGCGGCAAAAGCTCAAGGATTATGCCAAAGCTCTGGTGACGGCGGTGGGGTATTTTTCCCTTGCGACGGTCGAGTTTCTGGTGGATGAAGATCAAAACCCTTATCTCATCGAGGTGAACACCAGGCTTCAGGTGGAACACGGTATCACCGAGTGCCGGTACGGTATCGATCTGGTGGAGGAACAGATCGCCGTGGCGTTCGGGTCCACCCTGCGGTTCACAAAGGAAAAAACCCGGCCCGTGGCCCATGCGCTTCAGGTCCGCATCAATTGTGAAGATCCCAGAAACGATTTTGCCCCCAATGCCGGCCATATTGTGCGGTACATCTCTCCGGGCGGGCCAGGCGTCCGGTTGGATTCATGTATTGCCGGTGGATATGAATTCCCCTCCAACTATGACTCGGCGGCGTCATTGCTGATCGCCCACGGCGATTCCTGGGGAAAAACCCTGGCGGTGATGAACCGGGCATTGAAGGAATATGTCATCGGGGGCCTGAAAACCACCATACCGTTTCATCAGAAAATTATCATGGATCCGGTATTCCGGTCCGGTTTGTATGACACCCGGTTTGTGGAGAAAACCCCGGGGCTGATGCGGTATCATGACAGCGAGTCGGAGGCCTTGCGCCTGTCACGGCTGATGGCGGAAATTTCCGCCATGGGGTATAATCCCCATGTTCAGCTGTCCGACTACCGGGGGGGGGCGGACAAACGGGTGGGAAAATTTAATCCGGTTCTGCCGTCCCTCCCCCCGGTTCCACCCTCCGGCCCATATCCCCGGGGGGACCGAAAGGCATTGATCGATTATGTAAGGGATTCCGAGATCGTTCATTTTTCAGACACCACCGCAAGGGACATCACCCAGTCCAACTCGGGAAACCGGTTCCGCCTGGCTGAAGACCGGCTCATGGGGCCGTATCTGGACCGGTGCGGGTTTTTCTCCCTGGAAAACGGGGGCGGGGCTCATTTTCACGTGGCCATGATGGCCAATATGACCTATCCGTTCAATGAAGCCAGAATGTGGAACCAGTTCGCGTCCCTGACGCCCAAGCAGATTCTGGTGAGATCCACCAACCTGCTTGGGTACAAGCCCCAGCCCGGGAACCTGATGCAGTTCACCAGTGAATTCATCTGTGAGCACCATGATATTGTCCGGTGTTTTGATTTTCTCAACCATATAGAGAACATGCGGCCCCTGGCCGAAGTGGTCATGAACTCCCGGGCCAATGTATGGCAGCCGGCAGTGTCCCTGTCCTGGGCCAAAGGGTTTGATGTGAATCATTACATGGGGGTGGTGGAAGCGATTGTCCGCCAGGCGGCCGAAGCGGCCGGGGTGTCGGAAAGCGACGTCTGTTCCCTGTTCATCCTCGGGCTCAAGGACATGGCCGGGGTGTGTCCGCCCCGGTTCATCAGCGCGCTGGTGGCTGGGATCCGCAAACAGTATCCGGATCTGGTCCTCCATTATCACCGGCACTGCACGGACGGCTTGTTTGTTCCGGCCGTGGGGGCTGCGGCCAGGGCCGGGGCCCATATCGTGGACACGGCCATCGGTGCTGCCGTGCGCTGGTACGGCCAGGGCGAGGTATTGTCCACGGCTGCGTACATCGAGGAAGAGCTGGGGCTGAAAATCCGCCTGAACAAAGACATGATCCGTCACTGCAACTTTGTGCTCAAACAGATCATGCCCTGGTACGACCGGTACACAGCGCCCCATTTTCAGGGGATCGACCATGACGTGATTCACCACGGCATGCCCGGCGGTGCTACCTCCTCTTCCCAGGAAGGGGCCATGAAACAGGGATATATCCATCTGCTGCCCCAGATGCTCAAGTTTCTGGCCGGTACCCGCCGGATCATCAGGTATCACGATGTCACACCAGGCTCCCAGATCACCTGGAATACGGCGTTTCTGGCCGTGACCAGCGCTTATCAACGGGGCGGCGAAGAAGAGGTGGATCACCTGCTCTGGGTACTGGATTCCGTGATCGCCACGCCGGAGGACCAGATGGACGAGACCCTTAAAGAAGAACGGCTGATTCTTTACAAAGACAGCAATGATGCTTTTAAAAACCTGCTTATGGGAAAATTCGGACGACTGCCCCTGGGATTTCCGCCGGACTGGGTCTATGAAAGTGCGTTCGGAAAAGCCAGTGCTCAGGCCCTGTCCGACCGAACCGAATCCTCTCCATTGGACGGGCTGCCGCCGATAGACATTGAATCGGAAAAACAGGCCCTGGAGAAACAGATCAATCGCATGGCCACGCCGGAAGAACTGGTTATGTATCTCAACCATCCCGGAGACGCTTTGAAAACCATTCTGTTCCGTCAGGAATTCGGTAACCCCAACCGGGTGCCCCTGGATGTCTGGTTTGAAGGCCTGGTGCCGGGCCGGGAACTGTTTTTCGCCGACACGGAAGGCAAACCCCATGCCATGAAAATTCTGGGAATCGAATCTCCGGATGACAAAGGCATGGCCGTGGTGCGGTATACCCTGGATGCCGAGGTGTTCATCCATACGGTCAAGGTGGCCGATGCTGCAGGACATGCTGCCGATGCCATCCAGATGGCGGATCCGAACAACCCGCACCATGTCTCAGCCCCGTCCAACGGGGATCTGTGGATCATGTATGTCAATCCTGGGGATGTGGTCAAGGCTGGTGAGGAACTGTTCAACATCACCATCATGAAACAGGAAAAAGCGGTGGTGTCACCGGTGGAAGGCATTGTTGAAAGCGTTCTAAAGACGGCGGACTACAAGTTTGACAAGAAAATGGTGCCCGTGAAAAAAGGGGAGTTACTGGTGAAACTGGGACCTGTGCCCAGAAAATGCACGGCCTGCGATACCCCGGTGGCGGAAAAAGCGTACAAATTCTGTCCCCAGTGCGGAGAAAAGATCTGAAACCCGACTAAAAGGTGAGCGTGACCGTTGTGGCTCCGGAATTCAGACAATCATCCGGCGTTTTGCAGAAGGCACAGCGCCGGATGTCGCCGGGGCAGGTGTCGGTGTCGGCCGGAATAAAGCTGCACCGGGTGGAATCGATGGCCAGGGTGAACTGGAACCGCTCGGAAAACAGTTTGATACGAAGCAGGTCAAATCCCCGTCCGCCGGCATTGAATTCAAAGGGCTGTTTGGTCGTGTATTCAGTTGAATCCGGCGGGGTGAAATAGTTTTCAAAAATCAACCGCAGTTTTTCTGTGGTAAACCCGATGCCGTGGTCTTTGATCACCAGAACCGGGTGATGGTTCCTTGTCTGTACGTGCACTTCGATTTTTCCGCCGTCCGGGGTGTATTCCACCGCGTTTTTGATCAGGCCAGTGACAATGATGTCCAGAATTTCTTCAGGCATTTGGATGGGATCAGTTTTTTCCAGTTTGGTTTCCAGGGCGAGGCAGCGAAACGTGAAATCCGGAGACAGGCGTTTCAGAAACCGGGTCATGTACTGATCCAGCAAGATGGTTTGAAAGGTCAGGCGGTCCGGGCCGAAAATGGATTCCACTGCCTGCCGCACTGCATTCATCACAGCGGAATCTGCGTTTTGATCCAGATTCCGGGCACTGGTTTCGGTGAGCAGGGCCAGCTCATCCACGCTGGCATCAATGAGCCGGGTCAGGATATGATAGGCGGTAAACTGTTTTTTTTCAGAAGGTCTTCCACCTCAAACTGAATTTCCAGAATCCGTTTCAGATTGCGCCGGGCCCGTTCGATAATTGTTTCCGTTTTTTATCGCAACGCCCGTTGGCCTCCAGTTTCCTGCCCAGCAGCTTCATGGCGGCATCCACCACGGACACCGGGGTCTTTAGTTCATGGGCTAAATGGTTGATCACCTTGTCTTTGGCCTGGTTCAGGATCTTGAGATCTGCATAGGACTGTTCCAGTTCTTCGTGGATCCGGGTGTTTTCAATGGGCAGCGCCACGGTGCTGGCCACCATCATCAGCTGGTCCATGTCGGTGTCGTCAAACTGGCCCTGCAGCTTGTTCACCACGGACACCACGCCGATGACCCGGTCCTTGAGACGGATGGGCACGGACAGCATGTTTTTGGCCACCAGGTCGGTCTCCTCGTCCACCCGTCGCAGGTAGAAGTCGCACTGGGCGATATCCGGGATCAGCAACGGTTTGCCGGTCTTGTATACATGGCCTGATACGCCCTGATCCGCCGGAAACCGGAGTTTTTTGAATTTTTTGCCGGAGGCCGCGTCCTTGAACCGGGCGGTAAAAAAATACAGCTCGTCCGTGGCCCGGTTCGCCAGCAGGATGAACGCGCCTTCCACGTTCACCAGCTTCTGGATTTCAGCGGTGATGATGGCCACCAGGTCTCCCAGCTTGTGATAGGTGTGCAGGGCGTTGGAAATATCAAACATGATCCGGTTGGTTTTAGCCATGCGCTTTTCAAAGGTGATATCCCGCAGGATCAGGACCTGGCCCATGGGGGCATTGTTTTCATCGTAAAGGATGGCGCCGTTGATCAGGATGTCCAGTAGCCGGCCGTCCCGGGTGTACCGCTGGGTTTCGAAATCCATTACCGTGCGGTTTTCATACAGCTGTTTCATGCCCTGTCTGGCCTGTTCCAGCAGGTGGTCCGGAATGAACGGGATGTTTTTGCCCCGGATTTCTTCCAGTTTCCACCCAAACACCCGTTCAAAGGCGGGGTTGACATATTCTACGGTATTGTTCAAAGAAAAGGCGAACACCGGGTCCGGCAGAAACCGGAGGAGCGTGTCCAGGCGCTTTTGAGCCAGCCGGGTTTCCTTATACAATTGCAGGTCTGATTTTTCCGGTTTTGAAGCACCCATTTTTGATCCCTTGGTTTTTCCTTTGAGAGGTATCGGACCCCGTCTTTTATTCAGTTTTCAAAAAGGTTGTATTTAAACGGAACCTGGGCCATTTCATGGAATACCTTAAACCGGGTCTCCCCGATTTGAACCAGGTCGACAGGTACATGCAGCTGCAAAAAAGTTTCCTGGCGGGTGACCACAGGGAATCCATATGGTTCATTGATGTATTTCAACGGTTTCCCCTCGGCCTTGCGGTATTCCACAAAAACCTGATGCTGTTTCAGACGTCTGGCCGACGGCTGGCCGGTCGGCAGCGTTACGCTCCGGGCGGTTCTGTGAATGGCGGAAAGCAGATGGTCGTCTGTATCATACCCGATACTGCAGCGTCCGGCCGCCATGGCTGCTGCCATGGTGGTGCCGGTGCCTATGAACGGGTCCAGTACCTGATCGGTTTTGACTGAAAACATGTTAATCAGACGGTAGGGCAGTTCAAATGGAAAGGCGGCACTTCGCTGTCGCTTTGGTGTATCGGCCAGGGTCTGGCCCGTGCCTTTGATGTCAAACCATACATCCGAAAACCAGTGGTTGCGCTCTTCCCAGAAAATCGCGCTTTCCCGGCGCTGCTGCTTTTCTTCGGCACTTGGGAAATCGCGTTTACCGTGTTTTCTTAGAATCAGAATATATTCATGTTCCAGCGTGACATAGGCCCCGGCCGGAAGCATGCCGGATCCCATGAATTTGTTGGGGGCATTGATCTGTTTGCGCCAGATAATACAGGGCAGGCTGGTGAATCCGATATCCCGGGCCGCAGACAGAATCCTGGCATGGTTGGTGTACAGGGCGAACTGCGTATCCATACTCCGGGTGGCATCCCCGATATTGATGCAGGCAAATCCGCCCGGTTTAAGGACCCGGAAGCACTCCCGCCAAACCGGATCCAGCTGCCGGTGCATGGATTCGAACGCCCCGGGACCGTCCTGTGAGGACAAGCATTTGTGGACGGTTGAATCCATTCTCCGAAACAGGTCATCCCACATCTCGATCATGGGATAAGGGGGGGAGGTCACCACCAGATCGATGCTGCTGTCTGACACCTCAGACATATGGCTTGCATCGGCAAAATATATGGAATGCTCTGTCTTCATAGGCCAATTGTCTTGGTTAAAAGAATCGGGCCCATTGAATGTAACTGACCCGCGGTGTATTGTCAATGCATTGTGTGGCTTGCAATTAACGCGGGGTGTGATTATAGTTATCCTTGGTTTCATAAGAATACAGCTGATACAGGAGTGACACATGGCGGTTGGATGGGCAAAAGACGGGGCGGTTCAGGAAGAGATCGATGCCGGTGTGGCAGATGCGGTAAACCGGGCCAGAAGCCGACTCAGCAGAGGTGAAAGCCTGACCTGTTGTGAAATGTGCGGGGAGTCGATTCCCGAAGCCCGGCGTAAGGCCCTTCCCGGCGTGAGATTATGTGTCGCCTGTCAATCAGAAATGGAGAAAACCGAGTCCGGAATTCGTCTTTACAACCGTCGGGGCAGCAAGGACAGTCAGTTGAAATAATTTTAACTGACTTCCCGCAAAAAAACTTGTCCGCCTGGCCTGGGCACGTTCGGAGAGAGACGGGTCACCAAGGCTGTGAATCCCGGCAGCACAGCCAGCCCGGTCAGGTCCCTGAGGGGCTGGACATAAACACTCCAGAAGTAAGTGGCACCGAGACATACCTGCATCATCACGGCAGAAAAAGGATGAGATATCTCATAAGCTGCTGAACCAGGCAGTACCGTTCACATCAATGGTCCCTGAGAGGGAGGGAGGATCGTTTTGAGAGCCTGAATCAGTTTTTCGACATTCTCGGGCCGGGCCGTGTGTCCCATCAGGCCGATACGCCAGATTTTTCCGGCCAGAGGCCCCAGTCCGCCCCCGATTTCAATTTTATGTTCCTTGAGAAGCCGGTTTCTGATTTCTACGTCATCCACTCCTTCCGGTATACGGACGGCGTTGAGCATGGGCAGGCGGCATGAGGCATCCACCTGCATTCGGAGCCCCAAAAGGTCCAGTTCCCGCACCAGCAGGTGGTGGGCTTCCATGTGTCGCTCAAAGATCCGGGCTTCCCCTTCCTCCAGAATCAAAGAAAGGGTCTGATAAAGTCCATAGAGCATGTTGATGGGGGCGGTGTGGTGATAGGCTCTTGCGGCGCCTTCCCAGTAGTTCATGATCAGGCTTAAATCCAGATACCAGTTGGGAACCTTTGTCGTCCGGGCCTGAAGCGCTGCCACGGCAGCCGGAGAAAAGGACACCGGAGACAGCCCCGGCGGACAGGACAGGCACTTCTGGGTGCCGCTGTATAGCACATCGATTCCCCAGTGGTCCATAAAAATTTGCGTACCCCCGAAACTGGTCACCGCATCCACCAGAAACAAAGTATCTTTATCCTTGATCAGTGAACCGATATCGGACACCGGGTTCATGACGCCGGTGGAGGTTTCCGCATGCACCACGGCGACCAGTTTGTAGGATTTTTTCGACAGCTGTTTCTGTACCGCATCCACAATGACCGGCGTTCCCCAGTCAAATTCCAGGATGTCCACATCAGCATCCAGGCGGGTCGCCACATCCTGCATGCGTTGGCCAAACACCCCGTTGATCAGGATCAGCACTGGATCATCTTTTTCAATAAGGTTCACAAAACAGCATTCCATGCCGGCGGAACCGGTTCCGGAAATAGGAAGAGTCAGTGCATTCCGGGTGTGAAGCAGGGTTTTGAGCTGGTGTTTGATGGCATCCATGATCTGGATGAAATCCGGGTCCAGATGCCCTAAAGTCGGTCTGGAAAGGGCTTTGAGTACCGAATCAGGCACACAGGAGGGACCGGGGCCCATCAGGGTGACCGGTTTAATGGTTTGCAGCAGATCGTTCATAGCAGTGTCCTTTCATCATCCGGAGGCAAGCATCATGCGTTTATCCCCCCGCTCCATGGCCAGTTCCGTAAGTTTGTCCGTCGGGATATGGCACAGGATCTTGTGGCCGTTAGGCAGCCTTTGAAACCGGGGCTTTTCCTGTTCACAGATTTTTCCGTTTTCCGGCAGCACCGATTTTCTGGGACACCGGGTATGAAAACAGCAGCCCGACGGCCGGTTGGTGGGACTAGGCACATCCCCGGACAGGATAATGGACTGGCGCTTGGCCGAAGGATCGGGAATGGGAACCGAAGACAGCAGCGCTTCGGAATAGGGGTGATACGGGGGCGGGTAAATGGAGGCCACCGGGCCGAATTCCACGATTTCCCCCAGATACATCACTGCCACAAAATCGGAGATGAACCGCACCACGCTCAGGTCATGGGCGATGAAGATCATGGTGGAGCCCATGTCTTCCTTGATCTCGTTGAGCAGGTTGAGTACGGCCGCAGCCACGGACACGTCCAGGGCGGATACCGGTTCGTCGCAGATCACCAGGGACGGCCGGCTGGCCAGAGCCCTGGCAATACCGATACGCTGTTTTTCGCCGCCGGACAGCTGCCGAGGATACCGGTCGTAATAATAGGCATCCAGCTTCACGGCCCGCAGCAGCCGTTCCACTTCCTTGCGGACCTTTTGTCGGGGAACGGTCTTGAACTTCTGGATGGGCCGTCCGATTTGGGTTCCGATGGTGTAAGAGGGATTCAGGGTGGAATCCGGGTTCTGGAATACCATCTGCAGCTCTCGGATCAGGGACAGATCCCGTTTCTGGGCCGGCAGGTTCAGATCGATCCCCATCAGCTCCACTTCTCCGTCGGTCAGTTCTTCCAGGCCGATGATCCCCTTGACCAGGGTGCTTTTCCCGCAGCCGGATTCTCCGACGATGCCCATGGTGGTCCCTTTCAGAACTTTTAAGGAGATGTCGTCCACGGCCTTGACATGGGATTTTTTCTCCATCCCCAGAATGGCCTTCAGAGAGGGGTTTTGTTCCGGATACCACAGCTTCATGTTGCGGATCTTGAGCAGCGCGTCCATGGAAGAAAAGTCATCATCCCCTTCCGCCTGGACAACGGCGTCACGCTTTCCCCTTGCGTAGTCATCATAGGGCACTTTCAGGGTTTCTTTGCCCAGAAAGCACCGGGACACGTGATCCTCGGAGATGGAAACCAGTTCCGGATGCCGGGAGGTACAGTGTGCGGTCAGGTTTTTGTCCTCCAGGTGCCGGCCTTCGATACGCCAGTCACACCGGGGTGCGAAAATACAGGCGTTGAGATTCCGGTCCGCCGGGTCCGGCACCCGTCCCCGGATGGACCACAACCGGTTATTGGACAGGCTGTCCCCCAGGCGGGGGACGCAGCACAACAGGCCCCGGGTGTAGGGATGGGCCGGGTTGGCGAATAGTTTTTCGATGGGACCCTGTTCCACCATTTCTCCGGCATACATGACGCATAGCCGCTCACTCACCTTGGCCACCACGCCCAGGTTATGGGTGATAAAGATGATACCCGTGTTGAAATCCTTTTTCAGATCCTCTACCAGGTCCAGGACCGCCGCTTCCACGGTTACGTCCAGGGCTGTGGTGGGTTCGTCCATGATCAGCAGAGACGGGTTGTTGAGAAGCGCCATGGCAATCACCACCCGCTGCTGCTGGCCGCCGGAGATCATGTGAACGTACCGGTTCATCACATTGGCCGCATCCGGCATGTACACCCTCTCCAGCATGGCGATACACCGGTTCCGTGCCTTTTTGGCGGTGATGTCGGTATGGGCGGTGAGCACTTCAGTGAGCTGGGTTCCGATGGTCAAAGACGGGTTCAGGGCCTGCATGGGATCCTGGTATACCATGGAGATGTTGTTGCCCCGGATTTTTCTGAGCTCCGCCTTGGGGGTACCAACCATCTCCTTGCCCATGAATTTGATGCTGCCCCCACCACTTTGCCGTTGGACCCTAAAAATCCAGAATACCGAAGGCAATGGTGCTTTTACCGCATCCGGACTCCCCCACCACCCCCACGGTCTGTCCCTGTCTGACGGTGAAATTGACACCCCGGACCGCAGGAACCAGTTGTTTGCGGGTCTGGTAGGAAATGGCCAGGTCTTTGACCTCTAATACGGGTTTATCTGATGAATGTTCCATAGGATCGCTTTCGTTGTCAGTGCCCGGAAACAGGTGCTGCCGGGCACAGGGTTACTGATATCTCATGGATTCTTCCCGAATCCCGTCTGCCAGCAGGTTGAGCCCCACCACCAGCGAAGCGATGGCAAGGGAAGGCCACAGGGCTGCATATGGGTTGCCTGTCAGGATAAATGCCCTTCCTTTGGCAACCATGGAGCCCCAGTCCGGTGATGGCGGCGGCATACCCAGTCCCAGAAATCCTAAGGTTCCCATGGCAAAAATGGCATACCCGACCCGCAGCATGGCATCGATGATGATCGGGCCCCGGGTATTGGGCAGAATTTCCACAAACATGATGAACCAGGCGCTTTCCCCCCGGGTTTCTGCCGCCCGGATATATTCCCGGGTTTTGATGTCCAGGGTCAGGCTTCTGACCAGCCGGGCGATGCCCGGTACCCCAACAATGGAGATGGCGATAACCACATTGACGGCGGACGCCCCGATGGCCACCACGATGATCAAATAGAGCAGAATGACTGGGATGGCCATCATGGCATCCAAAAGCCGCATGACAAGTTCATCGATCCACCCGCCCTTATAGCCGCCGATCAACCCTAACGTGGCACCGATGATCAAGGCCACCACCACTCCCCAGATGGCGGTGCCGCCGGGAAGTGAAATGTTTTCAGACACCGGCAGCACCACCAGGACCACCCGGGCACCGTAGATCAGCCGGGTCCACAGATCTCTTCCCAGTTCGTCCGTACCTAAGATATGTTCGGCCGACGGCCCCTGGTTGGGGGATTTCCAATCCTGTTCATAAGGGGTGTACGGGGTAAGAAGTGGGGCAAACAGTGCCACAAACACCCAGAACAGGACAATGACCAGTCCCACCATGGCGATTTTGGAACTGAGCAGGATGACGAACATCTCCTTGGCCCGCCCTTTTTTAGTTTTTTTTGGATGGCTTCAACTTTTTCAGGCATACCGTATCCTCGGATTCAAAAAGGTGTAGATGATGTCGGCCACCAGCTGGGTGCCGACGGCGACCAGAACCATGATCATGGAACCGGCTTCCAGAGCGTTGAAATCTTTATACAGTGCCGATTCCAGCAAATAGGCCCCGAGTCCCGGGTATCCGAATACCACCTCCACAATGACAATTCCCCCCAAAAGCCAGTTCACATGGAGCATGATCACGGTGATGGGAGCGATCAGGGCGTTTTTCACTGCATGCTTGAACACCACTTTCTTGTAAGGAAGCCCCTTGAGAAACGCGGTGCGGATATAGGGGGATTTCATTACCTCCACCATGGAAGCCCGGGTGATTCGCAAGATATACCCCAGTTCGATGAGGGTGAGGGTGAGCACCGGCAGAATAAGCATCATGGGTTTTTCCCAGGGCGCAGCCGTGCCCAGGACCGCCGCACCCGGCAGCCACCCCAGCCATACCGAAAAGATCAGGGTCAGAAAAATACCGGTGGCAAATTCCGGCACCACGGAAAACATCATGCCGCCCACCGACAGGAACCGGTCCTTGAGAGAACCTTCCTGAAGTCCGGCAACGAGCCCTAAAAGCAGTGCCAGGGGCATGACAATGACAAAGGCGGTGCCCGCCAGCACCACGGAGTTGCGCAGCCGGACCCACAGGCTTTTGTTCACCGGCCGGCCGGTGCGGAAGGATACGCCGGGGTCCCCCCTGACAAATCCATTTTTCAGCGGGATGTAATCTTTGGGTCCGCCGGAACTTTCCATCCAGCCCTTGCCCATGACAAAAACGAACATGGTTTCTATTTCGCCTTTAACCCAGCGGACGGCGTGGTTCTGCCGGTCCACCCCCCAGAACTCCTGTTTGCCGTCCTGGATGGTTTTCCAGCGTTCATTGTCCACATATTCGGTTTTTTCGCCATCAGATAAAAGATTGATGGCCACCAGATCGTCGCCGTCCACTTTCCAGCGGATGAGGGATCCGTCCTCCTTAATCGCCCACCATTCTTCAAATCCTTCTTCCGTCGTAATTCTTTTCAGAGGCATGCCGATTTTTTTTTTCTGCAACCCAGTCGTTGCCGGCGATCCAGTGCAGATACCTCACATACATGGGCTGGTCCAGACCGTTTTGGCGAATAAACGCGGCTTCCTGTTCCGGGGTGATAAAGGCCCCCAGCACATTTTTGGCGATATTGCCGGGAGAGGATTCTGCAATGATGAAAACGGCCAGTGACACCAGAATCATGGTTAACAGCAGAAGAAAAAAAACGCCGGAGTATAAAAACAATCATAAAATCCCTGTCCTTGGTTTAAGGGGTGCCCGTACGCAGGGGGATACGTACGGGCAACACAGGTTTTTGATTTATGCGAAAGACACGTCGTTGAACAGCATGAATCCATTGGGGTGCGCTTCAAGCCCTTTGACATTGCTTCTGGCAACCATCCAGACCGCCCTCCAGTAGCCGATGCCGATGGGGCCCCGGTCATATTGAATTTTCTGGAGTTTGCAGAACAGTTTTCTGCGTTCTTCCACATCCAGGGTCCCGTTGGCCTGTTCCAGAATTTCTGAAAATTCCTTGTCCACCCACCTTGTTTCGTTCCAGGCCACGGGATTGCCGTCCGCGTCGGCCTTGTAGGCCAGGTTCAGGACCATGGTTCCCAGGGGCCGGTGGGTCCAGGGGGTGATGCCGAAATCCACTTCCGTCCATTTTTCCCAATACTGGCTGTTGGGCATGGTCTGCAGATTGATCTTGAATCCGCCGGCAAAGGCATCCTGTTTGAGGATTTCCGCGTATCTAACCACGTCCGGCCATCCGGATCCCACTGCCAGAGTGACTTCCAGCCCGTTGGGATACCCGGCTTCAGCCAGCAGTTTTTTGGATCCTTCAGGATCGTAAGGCGGCACCGGCATTTCGCAGTATTCCGGATGCAGCTGGTAGACATGGAAATCCTGGCCTTCCAGCCCCTGCCCCATATAGGCCAGTGCCAGAATCTTTTCATGGTTGTGGCATTTTCTCATGGCCAGACGGACCTTCTCGTTGTCCCACGGTTTGAGATCCACCCGCATACGCAGCACCCTGGCCGATGCGGTGGGGGCAGCCAGGATCTGAATGGAGGAATCATCCTTGAGCGCCCGGTAGATATCGGTACCACCGATGTCTGAGAGGTCAATGAAATCGATGTCTTCGCTCTTAATGGCCGAAATCATGGGTGCGGTCTCGGTGCCCATGTCAAGGAAGTGCATTTCATCCAGATACGGCAACGGTTTGCCGTCCGCGCCTTTCTGCCAGTAATCGGACCGGGCTTTGACCACGGCCAGCTCCCCTTCCCGGTAGGTTTCAAGCGTGTAGGGACCTGTTCCGTGCGGCGCTTTGAGGAAATCCCCTTCAAAGGTCCGGTGATTCAGCACCTGGGCCGGATACTGAAAAAAATCTTCTGGAATGGAGATAGTGGGCGTTTTCAGGTGCAGTATGACCTGATAGTCATTGACCTTCTCGATGTTGTTGCTGCTCAGATAACCGTCCACAAGCCCTTTCATGGATGAACCGACATTTTCGTCCAGCCACTGGTTTATGGTGAAGATCACATCATCGGCGTTGAACGTGTCTCCGTTGTTGAACTTGATTCCTTTTCTCACGTTCAGGGTCCAGGTTTTCAGATCGTCACTGGCTTCCCAGTTTTCCAACAGGTAAGGATGGGTAATGTTTTTACCGTCGGTCAGGGTGAGATACTCCGCCACCTGACGGGTGACATTGGATGCGGCAATCCAGGAATAGGTAGCCGGATGGGCGATTTTCTGCAAAGCGGTGGCCACTTTCAGGGTGCCGCCTCGTTTGACGTTTCCGGCAAAGGCTTTGGTGGTCCAGGAAAGACCGGCCATCTGGGTGGCGGTAAATGCGGATACCCCCAGCAATGTTGAATATCTGAGAAATTCTCTTCTGGAAAGTTTGCCTTTTTCCATGTCACTTTTCAAGTCGTGCACGGCCGGATGAATTCTTTTTTCCATGCTTGCCTCCTTTTGTATTAATCGATGATGCTTGTCATTACATACAAACTTTTGAACCGATGTCTTTTGTTTGCAGGTCTGTTATTACATGTCCTCCTAATTAATGCAAATTTTTGAATAGTTTTTTTGAAGAAAAAGGGAAACCGCTAAACTTGATTCCGTTTTGCCAAAATTTCTTTTTCTCCTTCTTTTCTGAGACGTTCCAGTTCGGCCGTTACCTTGTCACTCAACGGTTCCGGTTTGTGGGTTTCCATGATGAACCGGATTTCTTCCTGAACCCGCTGATCCATGGTGGGGCAGCCTGAATTCTTCCAGGCATCGATGGTTTGGCGATTGAGCAGCTTGGAAACGGACAGTTCCTGTTTGAAGTGTGCCAGCGTATGTTTCTGGGTGATGAAATGCCCTCCCGGACCGACATCTTCGATGATCTGTCTGGCCAGGGTGTCCCGGGTGACCGTGATGCCGTCCACGAATCGCTTGACCATTCCCGCAATCTCATTGCCCATCACCAGCTGTTCCAGAGAGCAGGCCATGCCTGAGGCCATGTATCCCACATCATGGATTAGGTTCAGCCCGGACAGTCCCTGGGCCAGGATGGAAAACGCGCCTTCCAGGCCGGCCTGGGCATCCAGGCATTTTGCATCTGTGGCGCCTGCCAGCCCCCAGGTGGGCAGATCAAACGATTTGGCGATTTCCGCCTGGGCTGCGATGCCTAAGCTGTTTTCCGGGGCCCCCATGGTCATGAGTGCGGTTTTCATGTCCAGAATCCCTACATTACCGCTCATGGCCACGGGACATCCGGGTTTCCGCAACTGGGCAATGGTGATATGGATCAGGGCCTCGGCCGTGATCTGCACCAGCATGCCGGCCAGGGTCACCGGCCCGGTGGCCCCGGCGGATACGGTGGAGCCGGGCAGCTGGGGCATGAACCGGTCGGCAGCGATCAGAATCCGGTCCACCACGTCATCGGGGAAAAACAAAGGCGCAATGGCTTCGGGATAAAGGATGAGAAACGGTTTTTCCCGCAGTTTGTCCTGGCCTCCGGCGATCACGGAAGCCATTTCATACACATATTCACACCCGAGTGGCGAATACCCGATAAAGGCCGCCGGTTTGACGGTATTGGCGAACAGGGCCGGGATCTCGTGAACTTCTGCGGCCGCGCCAGGCACATCCTGGGATGAACCCATGGGCATGACAAAGTCGATATGGGGCAGGGCATCCGCCACTTTGGCTCCCAATGCAATGTCTTTGATGCTGGTGGGCCGGATTTCCCCGGTAAAGGGATCCCGGTGGTTGGGGCTGGCCGTGGAGGTGCCGTAATGGCTTTTCTCTCCTTCCACTTCCAAAGCCCTTCGGCCGTTCCGGTCGTAGATGGTCCATCCTTTCGGGGTCGTGACCACACAGCCCTGGACGATATATTTGGGGATTTTGATGGTATCGTCCTTGACCCATGCCCCGGCGGCCGTCATCATCTTTTTGACCCCGGAATGCCGGCATTTGAATCCGACTTTTTCAATAATATCAAAGGCAGCCTGTTTGATTTCCCAGATCTGGTCATCGGTCAGAATCCGCATGCTCACGGACCGGTTTCTGGTGGAGGAAGATTGAATCACGCCCGTTCCTTTCAAATAATTGGGTTTCAATAAAAAAAATTAAAATGATGGTTTTTTCGTGCTATTCAAGTCCGGAGGTATCCCGTTTTCATCCCAGCCCATGGCCTGGTAGAATTCCGTTCGCATGGCTGCCAGGGATTGCCGGGAGAGTCCGGAGGGGTTGTCTTCAGAAGCAAAGAACATCTCCGGCAGATCATCTGAAAAAGATGTTTCTGCGTGGCGCAGATTGAACCGTTTTTCCATTGCCGCGATGGCCAGCCCGGTGTCGGTCAGTTGACTGGAAGAAAGATCCGTTTCAGCCAGGGCATTGACCAGTTGGATTTCCGGTTTCAGGTTGAAGGATTTGAGCATAGAGAGCACCGGCACCTTGCACAGCCCCAGCGCATCCACCAGAATATTGGTGACTACGGCTTTGCAGATCAGCCGGCCTTTGGCCTCGGTCGCATGGATATCCACGGCCGAGGCCGTGCCGAATTCTTCAACGGCCTGTTCTTTCGACCAGCTGTATTCCAAGGAGGCGTAAATATTGTTGTAGTCCCCTCCCCGGCTGGACACGGCATATCCCAACGCCGTTCCCATGATAGCGCTGGGGTGGTAGGCGGTCAGCTCCAGGCCTTTGACATGGGCGGCCCGGGCGGTTGCACCGCCGCCGATTTTTCTGCCGCCTGCCGGACCCCGCATGACAGAATCCGTCCCAGCGGGGTGGTGCCGTTGACAATCCAGTGAATCAGGGTCTCCATGGTTTCGGCATTGCCCCAGGACAGATCCAGGCCCTGTCGGAGCGATTCCGGCATCACCCCGTTTTCCGCCAGGTCCATGGCAAATGCGATTACCGATGCCGTCGACGTGGTGTCCACTCCCAGCCTGTTACACAGGTTGTCCAGCCGGACAATGGCGCCCATGTCCATCAGTCCGCATTTGGGACCGAAATTGATGACCGGTTCGAATTCCGGGCGGGTGGAAATCTCTTCCGGCGTTTCCGGATTCATTGCCAGATCAGCCTTGCATTGAACCGGGCATTTGAAGCATCCGGAAGACCGGACGATCTGTTTTGCCAGTTTGCGGCCGTCAATGGGATCGATATCGGTCACACCGATCTTGGTGTAATTTTTAACGCCCATGATACCGAACTCGTTGACCCACGACAGATATCCAGCCCCGCCGTATCGGGAGAAAAAGGAAAATTCGGGTGCATTTTTCACCAAGCCTGCATAGGTTTTCACTGCCTGTTTTTTGGGGGAGTATCCGCCGGCAGGTGTTTATGGCTGTCTCTGACAATGACGACCGCTTTGAGGTTTTTGGCTCCCATGACCGCACCTAAGCCGGTGCGGCCTGCGGCGTGGTCTTTTTCCGTCATGATGGCGGCAAACCGGACCTGGTTTTCGCCTGCCTGCCCAATGGTCAGAACCCGGATTTTTTCAGAAGGATGGACCAGCCGAAGCCGGTCCTGGACTGCAAAAACATCCATTCCCCAGAGATCTGAGGCCGGCAGCAGCCTGGCCGATGTCGCATTAACATACAGATAGACCGGATCAGGGGATGTACCGTTAATGATGATGGATGCCAGATTGCAGGACCGCAGCCAGGCACCGGCGTAACCGCCGATGTTGGCACTGCCCAGAATGCCGGTCAGTGGGGACAGCGCATTGACATGAAGCCTGGCACTGCACGGAGCGGAGGAGCCGGTGAGAAGTCCCGCGGAAAAGAGCAGACAATTGTCCGGTCCCAGCGGATCAATGCCGGGTTTCAGATACTGATGCAGATACCAGACATTGAATCCCCGGCCTCCCAGATACCGGTGTGCCGCATCCGGATAATCCTGACTTCGGCAGGTCTGGCGGGTCAGATCAACCGTCAGCACCCGTCCAAACAGGTCAGAGGGGGGCATGCGTGATTTTTGTCCAGATGTCATGGGGTATCTTTTTCATTGAACTGCCTGCGGGTATATCTTTTTATTCAACTTGTATCATTTTCGCGTGATGAGATCAAACCGTTTTTGTCCGGTTTATCCATATTCCGCAACAATTCCCACTGAACATGAAAGGCAACGTCACCCGCCAGATGCGGATGACTGGCTGGAAAACTAATCCTTGTATCAAGTCTTTGTTCATCATAATATCGGGACAAACCACAACCCACCCATATGGACCGGTGGCCTTATGGGAAAAACAGACCGGAAACCGCCCGATTTGTGACACCGGCAGGAGTGCGGAAGTACGTCGTGTCGGTTTGTCAGGAGATATATGAACCGTGATCAAGCCGTCAAGGAGCCGGAAACCTTTGAAGGACACTGGGATATGATCGTGATCGGCCGCGGGGCCACCGGTCTGGGAGTGGGGGTGGTTGCTGCCTCCCGGGGATACAAGACTCTGCTGCTGGAGCAGCATGATTTTGCCAAAGGCACCTCCAACCGCTCCACCAAGCTGGTACACGGAGGAGTCAGGTCCCTTTGCCAGGGCAATATCTCCCTGGTGCTGGATGCCCGGGCCGCCAAGGACATGACTTCGGAAGTGGCACTGATCATGGCCCGGGACATAGGATATGACGATGCCTGGAAAAACCGCCAGGTCGATGTGTTCGCCAAACTGGAAAAAAATTATCTGGTGACATCTCCTTAAGCCGGCGCATCCCTTCCCTAAAGGGTCTCCAGCATGATCTGGGCAAAACGAGGCAGGATAAAAGCGGCTTCATGGATCCGGGGGGTATAATATTTCAAACGGCTCTGAAGGTCCGCTGGCATCTCTCTGGCGGGGCGTGTCAGTTCCGGTCCCAGCGATCCCAGGCAGATGCCGATGTTGCCCCCCGGGTAGGTGGGTACCATGATGCAGGCGTAGGCCTGCCGGTCAAACAGTTCACGGGTGATTTTCGCCAGGCGGGTGACGCAGTCCTTGTGAAGAAAAATGGACTCCCCCTGGGTGGCGATAATGCCACCGGGCTTGAGCGCGTTTTTCAGACTCTCGTAAAACGGTTTTTTGAACAGGATTTCCCCGGGGCCTATGGGGTCGGAAGAATCCACGATGATGACATCGTATACACCGGTATTTTCACGGGCAAAAACGGCCCCGTCCCGGATAAAGACATTGACCCGGGGATCGTCGAATCCACAGGCCAGGTCCGGCAGAAATTGTTTGGACACCGCGATCACCATTTCATCTATTTCACAGAAATCCATGGTTTTGACACAGGCGTGACGGCCCACCTCCCGGAGAATACCGCCGTCTCCCCCGCCGATTACCAAAATGTTTTCAGGCTGGGGATGGGCGAACAAAGGAATGTGGGCCAGCATCTCCTGGTAGCTGAATTCGTCTGACTGCGTCAATTGAATAATGCCGTCCAGCACCATCATTTTTCCGTGATGCCTGGTGTCAAACACCTGGATATGCTGGAATGGGCTCTTTTCATCATACAGGATGGTTTCAATTTCAAGGGACAGGGCCATGCCGGGCCACATGGGGCAGTTTTCTGAGAACCAGCCGTCTTTGACATGTCGGGTATGTGTCATGTTTGAACCTTATTTTTTGTAAACGTTCCAGATCTGCCAGCCCTTCCCCGGCACCGTCGGCGTTCACCGGCGTCAGGGAAAGGCGGGACATCTGCGTTACTGACGCAAAGCGATCTGCATTTTGTAGTGGCCCCCCTTGAAAAAGGACATGGCAAATTCCGCCACTTCCCGGGGATCATAAAATTTGCAGCTGAACACATCCAGGTAAACGGTGTTGTCGGCATTGGCAAAGTGACCGGAAATCAGGGAGGTTTCGATCAGCTGGGTCATGCTGAACCCTTCCACCCGCTCATCTTCGCCGAAATGGACCACCTGGCATTCGCCGAACCGTTTCATGTCGATTCGGTCGCACAGCTCATACACAAACTGTCTGATTTTTTCCGCATCCCGGATGGTTTCAGGATCACTGTCGTAGATATCAATGGAAGACAGAACCCCCCAGGGATTTTTATGTTCATATTCTTTCTTCCAGGATATGGGATGAGTGGTTGAATTTTTAAGGGTCTGTCCAATCTGCAGCTGTTCAACCGGCCGGGAAATGATTCCTCGGTTCTGATCGGAAGAGACCACCACATTTTGAGATTCAAATGACGATTTCATGGACATGACGGCGGTTTCCATATCAATGCTGTCACCGCAGGTGAAAATGTCCACGGCGGCATAGTCATGTTCCGGCCAGGCATGGATGGTGAAATGGGATTCAGCGATTACCACCACTCCGCTGACCCCCTGGGGATTGAACTGATGAAAGGAGGAACTGATGACGGTTGCCCCGCTGTCTTTTGCCGCTTTCAACAGGGCGTTTTCAACCCGGGCTGCATCCAGAAACGCGGTGGCGCCGCACTCATAGTATTCAATGGTCACCTGCCTTCCCAGGGCAAAAAAATCACTGTCCTGAACATCACCGGTCAATTTGGGGTTTTTGTTGAGCATGGGTATTGTCTCCAAAAAAGTTAATCCGCATCCGGGGCAATCCGCATGACGCAGGGAATGCCCGTCACTGATTATAAAAAAAGTTAATGGACTGGTCCGGAGGCTGAAAAAATCAACACCGTTCCAGTACAGTCGGTTTTTTTAATTGGGGGTTGTCCGGGATATGGGAGTGATGGGAGGGAAAGAGAGTGTCACACGTGTTGAAAGCAAAACGGTTCGAAACGTCAGACAATATCTGTTTTATCCCCCCGGCATCAGCGACCATTCCCGTGACGGCGGAACAAGCAACGCACCCGAGCTTGTTCTTTGAATATATAAATCTCCGAATAACCATAAAATTTTAAATTCTAAATGCATAAAACCTTCAAGTTTGGGTTATTACCTGCCCACCAAAAATTTTTATTATGGTAAGCGCTTTTCCCGATAAAAACAAATCCTTTTACAGGATTTGTTCCAAATTGAAAAGGGAAATTTCTGGAAATTGAAAAAAATATTTGATTTCTCAACGCTCCCTGGTACACAGGACCAAGGACAGAGGTCCGGCCATGAAATGACTGCCATGCCTGATATCACGATTCAGGGGTGGTTTTCTACATTCTGGTGCCGCCGGTTCTCTTTTTCGCGGAGGGTTATATTAACCAGCATTTAACCGTCAGCCTGTCGTTTCTGGGGATTTTCACCGGTGTCTGCCTGTTTGGCCTGATTCACGTTCATTTTTCCCTGAAAACGTTTGCCAACGGCCGTCATGAAAAAAGCCACACAGCCATGTTTGTCGGCAGCATTCTGTTGACGGCCCCGGCAAAAAGATCACCTGTCCAGAGGCGCCATTCGGATATGCTGCACAAAAAAATCCCGGCACTCATCCTCCCGGTGGCTTACGTAAAGTATCGTGCTCAGCGCTTCTTTTGCCACATCCGCCAGAAAATCCAGCACCGCATGCCGATTGGGCGTGTCCAGTCCCTGGGTGGGCTCATCCAGGATCAGCAGTTTTGGCCCTTTGATCAGGGCACGGGCGATGAGGACCAGTCGCTGGTCCGCATAGGTAAGATCCCGGAAAGGCACTGAGGCCGTCGATACCATGTTCAGCCGGGCCAGCCAGGTTATGGCTCGCTTTTTCTGGGTCTCGGTCACCGGGTCGTACAGGCCGATGGAATCGAACAGTCCGGAAAGAATACAGGCCAGCACACTGCCCGGCACCCGGAAGTTGCGGTGCAGGTCCGGGCTGACAATGCCCAGGTGCTGTTTGATGTCCCAGATGGATTCCCCGGTGCCCCGGCGGATGCCGAACAGGGTCAGGTCACAGGTGTAGCAGCCCGGATGGTCGCCGGTGATCATCTGGAGCAGGGTGGATTTGCCGGTACCGTTGGGGCCGGTGATCAGGGTGTGGTCCCCTTGTCCCACTACCAGGCTCAGGTCCGTGAACACAGCCCGGCCCTCATATCCGGCCGTGCATCGGTCAAGCCGGATCAGGTCCTTTTTTTCATTCGTTTTTGACCAGGCTTTTCCGCCGGAGAAAAATCCTGGACCGTGGCCTGGAAATCCGGCCGGGAGGTCAGGTTCAGGCAGGATACCGGCACCTGGTCCGCCGGACCCTGGTAAACCAGGGTTCCCCCGGCCACAACGCCCAGATGGGTGGTCCATGAAGGAATGTCCGCCTTGTTGTAGACAAAGATCAGGATCTGGATCCCTCTGGAAAACAGGTGACACATGGTCATGTCCAGTTCTTTGCAGCTGTCCGGGTCCAGGCCGTCGAACGGGGCCTGGATCATCAGACAGGTCGTCCCTTTTGTGATGGGGGCCAGCAGCAGCAGTTTCCGGGTCTGGCCCGTGGACAGCTGGCGATACCCTTTGTCCAGACTGTCCGTCATGCCCATGGCCTCAATCAGACCGGCATGAGCTCGATATTTTCCAGGAACTCTCTGGCCGGGGTGCCGGGGTCCAGCCGGTTCAGAAAATCGGTCTCCTCTTTTTTCAGCTCGGTTTCATACACGGCCTGCTGGTCCTTGAAGGACACCACGCCCGGCTGATCCGGCAGTGACCGTTCCGCCACCCGGCCCTTGATCCGCCTGCCGGACACCAGATCAAACAGATCATCGATGCCGGACCGGTTGGTTCCCAGAAGGGTCCAGGCCTGGCCGGGCAGTGCCTGGAATTGTTCAATCGTAACATGGTTCGTTCGTGCCTGGATAATTTTCATGGCGGCCATTGAAACAGGAAGCGTGCCGGATGGCAAGACAAAAATGGTTAATTTGGAAAAGGAACAGACGTGAATAGTGTTTCATAACGCATCAAGGGACATAACCGGGTTGAAATTAGGAAAAGATCGTTTGACTTGGCACGGAGTCCATTAATATAATGTTTCCCTGTATGAAACAGAAGCACGGTGTTTCAGCGATTCGGCGCGTCTGGCAGACATGTTGGGAGTGCCCCAGACAAAGGTTGACAAGATACTATCGGAGTGTGGAGAACCTGAAAAGATCAACGATCATCCCCAGACCGCACCGTCAAAAAGACTGGCGGCCCTTTTAGATCGTTTCAAAAAAACCTCCACCGGTATATTTATCGCATCAGAAATCGGTATCCCGAAAATGCGGACGGCTGTCCTCTGTTTGATGCCTGGCGTTCCAGGCTGGAATCCGTGGTTCGGAGTGATCATGGCTAAGCGTAAACAAAGAGGTCCCAGACAGCATTCCTTCAGAAACAGGCTGCTGCTCAACCAGTGGCAGGTGAGTCTGTTCGGTATCGACCCTCTGGCGGAAAACCGATGGCAGGGACGCACAGCCCGGCCAGTGAAAAAATTCTGTTCCACAAACGGATCAAGAATGTCCAAAAACGGTTGACTGGCCCGAATGAGATTCCGGACAGCTTCATTCTGTCCTGGACCCGATACCCGCAATTGCAATGGGGCCATTCCCGGGAAGATCTTGTGAATATGCATGTGCTGTTCATGACTGATGACCGTGACAGATATATCGACAAACTGTTTGCCAGGTTGAGATGGATGGCGAAATGAGCTTGAAAAACACATTCGGTATTATGGGTAAAATATGAAACGAATATACGTGGATCTGGATGACGTGATCTCCAAAACGACCGATACCTACAGTGCGGTTATTGAACAAGAGTTCGGGAGAAAAGTACGGTTCGAGGATCTGACCTGTTTTGATTTGCAGGTGTCATTTCAACTGACGGACAGGGAATACCGGCATTTTTTTGATAAAATTCACCAGCCCGACATGTTGATGAACTTTGATCCGGTGCCGGGGGCAAAAGAGATGATGGCCCGCTGGATCGATGCCGGGCATCGGGTGGACATCGTTACGGGCCGGCCCCCTTCGGCCAGGGAAACGTCTCTGGCCTGGCTGGATCGGAAGAGAATTGTCTTCAGTGAATTCATCATGGTGGATAAATACAACCGGAGCGGTGAGGATCACCCCGGGGTGATCTCCAGGACCCGGCTGACGGCCTGCCGATTTGACCTGGCCGTGGAAGATTCCCTGGAAACTGCCTTTTTCCTGGCAGAACAGATGGGAGTGACGGTCCTGTTGTATGACCGGCCCTGGAACGCCCGGCCGGCAGAGCACCCGGGCATCATCCGGGTTGGTTCGTGGCAGGATATCGGAGCGCTGCCCTGCTGCCCCTGACCCTCAGTTTTGCGGCAGATGTTTTTTTACATGTTTTTTACAACCTGTTTACGCGTTGATGACACAATCTGTGTGACGGTTGTGTAAGTTGGTTTTGAATGCAGGACAACAAAGAGAACAACGGGCCTGCAAAAAACCAACTTATAACAGGGAGAACAATCATGGCAGATGACATGCAACACAAGGCAAGGGCATTGGTGACAATCGCAGGGCTGCTGGTCCTGTTGCTGGCAGTGGGGATTTCACAGGCGGCTGCGGCATCGTCTAAAGTGATCTGCACTGTTGAAACCGACCGGGCCGTCCTGCCGGCGGGTGAATCCCAGGACGTGGTGCTGAAAGTGACGCTGGATGCCCCGCCGGTCCCGGCCGGCATCCGGCGGCCCAGGGTGAACCTGGCCCTGGTCCTGGACCAGTCCGGATCCATGAGCGGGACAAAGATGGAACAGGCAAAGGCCGCTGCCGTTGAGGCGCTCACCCGGCTGGGCCGCCGGGACGTGTTCAGTGTGGTGGTGTATGATACCAATGTGCACACCATTGTCCCGGCCCAGAGCGCCGGGTATGTGGACCGCATTGTCCGGACCATCGAAAACATCCAGGCTGGAGGTAACACGGCCCTTTTCGGCGGGGTCAGCCAGGGGGCCGCAGAGATCCGGAAACACCTGGAAAACGATTTCATCCACCGCATCGTGCTGTTGTCAGACGGCCTTGCTAATGTGGGCCCGCGCATGCCCGAAGATTTAGGCAGGCTGGGGGCCTCGCTGCTCAAGGAAAACATCTCCGTGACAACGGTCGGGGTGGGAACGGATTACAATGAGGACCTGATGGCCCGGCTGGCCCAGAACAGTGACGGCAACACCTATTTTGTGGAATCCGGCGTGGACCTGCCGCGGATTTTTGCCGCGGAACTCGGAGATGTCCTCAATGTCGTGGCCACCCAGGTAAACGTGACCATCACCCTGCCCGGGACGGTGCAGCCCGTGGAAATCATCGGCCGGGAGGGCAGGATCCTGGGACAGAAGATCGAGCTGTTCATGAACCAGCTCTACGGGGATCAGCAAAAATATGCCTTGGTGAAGATCCGGCTGCCTGCATCCGGGGAGGGGGACCGGCTGACAATCGCCCGGGCCGAGGTTCACTACCAGAATCCCTTGACCCGTCAACCGGAGAGATCCCGCGGGACGTCCCTGGTGTCGTTCAGTCGTGATCCCGTGCAGGTGGAAACGTCGGCCAACCCGGAGGTGGTCCGGGAATACCAGTTGAACCTCAAGGCCCTGGCCCAGGAAAAGGCCATTCAACTGTCTGACGAGGGCCGGCAGCCGGAAGCGGTGACGGCACTCAAGCATTCTGCTGAAACACTCAGGCAGGTGGGACGTCTTTACAAGGATTCGGAACTGCTCAAAGAAGCGGAAGCCATAGAGGCTCAGGCTGATCAGATCGAAGAAGAGGGAATGAGCAAAAAGAGCCGGAAAGTGCTTCGGACCCAGTCGTATCAGCAGAAAAACCAGCAGGTTTCCCAATAGATGAAAAAATGATATGGCAGCAGGCATGACACGAAAACGATCCATCCTTTTTTCTGGGCACTGATCCTGGTGCCCACCTTGGTCATGTCAGGGGCTGCATACCGCCTGCTGTCCCATGAGCAGGAACGGATGAACCGTTCGGCCCAGGAAGCGCTGATGGCACAGGCTGCCGCCATATCGGAAACCATCCACCTGACCGTTGACACCGTGAAGGACAACCTGGTCCGGTCTCTGATGGCCATTGATCCGGATGTGCTCAACCCAACGCTCCAGGACTGGGAAAAATCCAATCCCCTGGTCAGAAACGGGTTTGTCTTTGAACCGAAAGACACACTGATCTATCCGAAGAAAGGAATGGCTGCCACACCGGAGCAGCAGCAGTTCATCGCCCGGTTTGATGCCCTGTTTTCAGGCAGAATGGTATTTGATCACCTGGAGAGGGCCGGGGGGCCGGAGCCCCCCCGGGGGAATGATGCCGGCAGGACGGATTCCTTTGCCAGGCAGGGGGATGCCCGCCGGCAGCTGGTCACCCTGTCTAAGGCTGACCGGAACCAGGCGGCACGGGCCGTGGCCCAAGTCCATATGGAAGCGATGGAAACGGTTGACGATCCGGCATCGATGGTTTCATCCGGCTGGCTGCCCTGGTTCAGTGAAAATCGGCTGCATGTGCTGGTCTGGGTCAAATCATCCGTATCATCACGGATTTATGGACTGGAGGTGGAACTGGTGACCCTGCTGTCCCGCCTGGTGGTGGATTTCCCGGCGCTGGAAGATCCCGGTTCCGCCATTGTCCTAACCGACGGCACCGGCGGTGTCATCCATCAGTCCGGTCAGCTGAGGGTTTCTTCGGAAAGTCGACCCCTGTCCCAGAATGCCGTATCCAGTCTGCTGCCGCACTGGAACATGGAGATTTACATGGATAAGGACCGCCCGGGGGGTGGCCGGGGATTTTTTTACCTGTCACTGATCCTTGTGGGGATATTTATGGCGGCCATCCTGTCCGGCGGCATCCTTTTGACCCGGATGACGCTGAAAAACTTGAAAGACGCCCGGCAGAAAACCTCATTTGTATCATCCGTGTCCCATGAATTAAAAACGCCTCTCACCAGCATCCGGATGTCTGCGGAACTGCTGTTGTCGGGCCGGGTGTCTGACGAGAAGAGAAAGGGCCGTTACCTGTCCGTGATGGTGTCGGAAAGTGAGCGGCTGACCCGGCTGATCAACAATGTCCTGGATTTTGGAAAACTGGAACAGGGCAGAAAACACTACCGGCTGGCACCCTTGGCGGTGGACCGGTTTTTGACGCAGCTCATTGAGGTCCACCGGGTCAGGATTACTGCACAGGGGTTGAAGATCCTCACCCGGATCGAACCGGGCGGTTTCACCATCAGAACGGACCGGGATGCCCTGGAACAGGTGGTATTGAACCTGATGGACAATGTGTTGAAATATGCCGGTACCGGGGAATTTATTAAATTTGTCCTGGCAAGAGAGGCCCAGACCGTCCTGCTGACCATATGCGATGACGGCCCGGGAATTCCCAAAGCCCTTCAGGAAAAGGTGTTTGACAAATTTTTCCGGGTGGACAGTTCCCTGACCGCCACACAGCCGGGGTCCGGCCTGGGACTGAGCATTTCCCGCCGGATTCTGAGGGACCTTGGCGGGGATCTGTATCTGGAACCCGGAAAAAAAACGGGGTGTTGTTTTACAGCGAGGATAACCGATCATGACACAGATAACGATTCTGGTGGCTGAAGATGACCCGCACATCCGCATGGGCCTGAGGGATACCCTTGAAAGCGAAGGATACAGGGTTGTTGAAGCCCATACCGGGGTACAGGCAAAGGCACGGTTTCAGGCAGGCGGGATTGATCTGATTCTGCTGGACGTGATGATGCCGGAAAAAAGCGGGTATGATGTCTGCCGGGATATCCGGGCCGCCGGTGACCCGATTCCCATTATCATGCTCACGGCCAAGGGAGAGGAGATCGACAAGGTGATCGGGCTTCACCTGGGTGCGGATGACTATGTCACCAAGCCGTTTGGGGTGCATGAGCTGCTGGCGAGAATTGCCGCCGTGCTCCGGCGGATCGTGCGTGTCAAAAACCGGAAACCACCGGAGAATCCCCATTTTTGTTCGGACCCTTTGAGGTCAACCCGAAAACATACCAGATGACCGCCGGCGGGGTCTGTCAGGATCTGACGGATCGGGAACTTACGCTGATCCGCTGTTTTCATGCCCATCCCGGTGAAGTGCTGAGCCGGGATTTCCTGTTGAATGCCGGCTGGGGCATCGAGTATCTTGGCACCACCCGGACCCTGGACCAGCATATCGCCAAACTGCGCAAAAAATTGAACCCGATCCGTCCCATCCCCAACTGATCAAGACCGTTCACGGCTTAGGGTACCGGTATAACGCCGGATGAAAGAATGGGGCCCGGTGTTTCATCCTTGATGCCCTTGTCATTTTCAAACCATCCGTGATAGAAGAAGCTATTAAAAAATTGACATAATTTTCAATCATTCAGGGTGGTATCATGGAAAAAAATCAATTCCGGAAGGAAATTGAAGTCGGCCAAAAAAGATAACGATTTATGACATCAATCGGTTGGAAGACGCAATGGGCGTTCCTGATATCGGCAAACTTCCTTTTTCCATTAAAATCCTTGTAGAAAATTTGCTTCGAAAATTTGATGGCCGGATTGTCACTGAAAAAGACCTTTTAAACATTGCAACATGGAAAAAACAATACGAAATCCCCGTGGAAATCCCTTATCATCCGGCACGCGTGCTCATGCAGGATTTTACAGGGGTCCCGGCGGTCGTGGATCTGGCAGCCATGCGTGATGCGGTCAAGGCTCTGGGAGGTGACCCGGGCAAGATCAATCCTTTGGCCCCCGTGGAACTTGTTGTGGATCATTCGGTGCAGGTGGATTATTACGGAACCGGCAGTTCCATCACCAAAAATGTGGCAAAAGAGTATGAGAGAAATCAGGAACGGTACGCGCTGTTGAAATGGGCTCAGAAAAGCTTTAAAAACTTTAAAGTGGTGCCGCCTAACTCCGGCATCTGCCATCAGGTAAACCTCGAACATCTGGGACGGGTTTTTATCATGGAGACGGATTCACAAGATACGCTGGCCTATCCTGATACACTGGTGGGCACGGATTCTCATACCCCCATGATTAACGGGATCGGGGTGATGGGGTGGGGTGTCGGCGGCATCGAAGCGGAAGCCGTTATGCTGGGGCAGCCTTATTACATGTCCGTTCCAGAAGTCATCGGTGTCAGGCTGACCGGAGGCTTAAAAAAAGGCGTAACCGCTACCGACCTTGTCCTGACCATAACGGAAATACTGAGAAAAGAAAAAGTGGTGGAAAAATTTGTGGAGTATTTTGGTCCGGGGATGAAAAACCTGTCGGTCACAGACAGAGCCACCATCGCCAACATGACCCCGGAGTATGGAGCGACTCTTGGGTTTTTCCCCATTGACGAAAAAACAATTGAATACCTTGAACTGACCAACCGTGCAGAGCAGGCGGCCATGGTGGAAAGTTGTGCCAGAGCCCTCGGACTTTTTTACACCGAAGACAGCGAACCGGAATATACCCGGGTGGTGGAAATTGATTTATCCACGGTTCAGCCATGCCTTGCAGGCCCTGCCAGGCCCCAGGATCGTATTCCCCTGTGTGATTTAAAATCAGGCTTTGCCGAAGTACTGGGATGTGAATATCATCGGGATACAGAACCGGAAAATCTGTCAAAATTTATAGATGAATCAGGGTGTGAAGTCAGGCGTGCCCCAAAATGTGTGCCTGTCAGCAAGCGGCAGATCGATCTGGAAATTAACGGGAAACCTTTGAAGCTGGGTGACGGATGTGTCGTGATTGCGGCCATTACTTCCTGCACCAACACGTCCAATCCTTCAGTCATGCTCGGTGCCGGGCTTATGGCCAAAGCAGCCGTCGAAAAAGGCCTTAAAATCCCCGCTTATGTAAAAACCTCATTGGCACCGGGCTCAAAGGTGGTGGTTGATTACCTTGAGGACGCCGCACTGTTGCCGTACCTGGAAGCACTTGGTTTTCACGTGGCAGGGTTTGGGTGTACCACATGCATTGGCAACAGCGGTCCGCTTCACCCGGATATTGAAAAGGCGGTTGCCGATAATGACCTATACGTCGTATCGGTATTATCGGGCAACAGAAACTTTGAAGCCAGAATTCACCAGAGCGTTAAAGGCAATTACCTTGCTTCGCCCATGCTGGTCGTGGCGTTTGCTATTGCCGGAAGAATCGATATCAACCTGAATACCGAACCTGTCGGATTCGACCCGAATAACGAACCGGTGTACCTTGAGGACCTCTGGCCTTCGGATGAACAGATCCGGGCGCTTGTTCAAAAACATGTGAAACAGGCATTTTTCATGAAAGAATATGATAAAATTTTTGACGGCGATCGCTTCTGGCAGGGCCTTGAAGTCAAAAAAAGTACCACATTCATGTGGGATGAACAATCCACTTATATTAACAATCCTCCTTATTTTGAGGGGTTTAAAGTGGAAACAGAAAAGCCTGGTGATATTTCAGAGGCAAGTGCCCTTGTTTTACTGGGAGATTCAGTCACCACCGACCATATTTCTCCTGCCGGAGCAATCCCCAAAGAATATCCTGCCGGTCAGTATCTGATTCACAATAAGGTCAAACCCGAGGAATTCAATTCCTATGGTGCCCGCAGAGGAAACCATGAAGTCATGATGCGCGGCACATTCGGAAATATCCGGATAAAAAATCAGATGGCCAACCTCAGGGAGGGCAGTTTTACCCTGAAGTTTCCATCGGGGGAAGAAAAATTTATCTATGATGCAGCCATGGACTATCAAAAAGAAAAGAAACCCCTGGTGGTATTAGGGGGAAAAGAATACGGCACCGGATCATCACGGGACTGGGCAGCCAAGGGAACCGTCCTTTTAGGGGTGAAAGCGATCATTGCCGAGTCATACGAACGAATTCACCGCAGCAATCTGGTCGGCATGGGGGTGCTTCCGCTGGTCTTCAAAGACGGTGAAAGCTGGAAAAGTCTGGGCCTGGATGGGTCTGAGACATTTTCTATCAAAGGAATTAAGAACATGACGCCTCGAAAGCCTCTTGAAGTGACGGCCCGGAAAACCGATGGCACTCAGGTTAAATTCTTTGTCACTGCCCGCCTGGATACGGTGGTGGATGTAGAGTATTTTGAAAACAATGGCATCCTGCCGTGTATTTTAAGAAAGCTTTTGACAATGGACTCATCGGGATAAATCGTATCGTGCGGTGACATTCGGTCAATTGACACGCACGCCTGAGCCGCCGGGCCTCGATCCGGGCGATTTCACGGATGACCCGGTATCCCAGGCGGGGATGGGCTTCCATGATCTCGTTCAACAGGGCATTGTCCAGAGCGATGTAGCCGGTATCGGAAAGCAGAAACACATCCGCACTGGCGGCAAGGGCCATCCAGAAATTCAAATTCTCCCTGAAGGTTCTCCCCGGACAGTTCCGCCATCAGCTTTCCATTGACCTGAAGAGACCTTTGAAAATTGAAAATATTCTCCAGGATTGCAACATGCGGTTAAAATTTTTTAAACTTTCGACCCAGGCGTTTTAGAATCTTTTGGGAACCAAGTATCTGAAGGAGACTGGCTCGCTCATCCTCCCGTGTTCCTGCATAACAAATAAACCAAAAGGAGATTCGCAGGTTTGTTTGACAGGTTAAACGTAAGTCACAAGTTTCCGATATTTTTCAAGAATTTGACTCATGACGGGTTCGAGTTCATCGGGTTGAATGACCAACAGATCTCCTTGTTGTGCTTTTGAAAAAAGAGTATCCACGGCTTTGTCCGGTTCCGGAACGATTTCGATATTTTCTTTCCTGAAACCACCCTGAATCAATCCCTTATAGACCAATTCCGGGGTCTCCCCGATGGGTCTGTTTCTTGGGTCAAAGTCAGTCAGTAGGATATAATCATATACCAGAGCCAGGGCCTTTCCATAGTCAATGATCTGTTCCGTGGTCCGGTTTCCGGTCCCATGGCACAGGGCGACCTTTCTGCCTGGTGAAAGCCGTGGCAATAACCGGGACATGGCACGGGCGGATTCCGGATTATGGCCGTAATCCAGCAGGACTTTGTATTTCTGGAAATCGAATAAATTCATGCGGCCGGGGTTTTGATTCGGTGTCGGATAAAATGTCATAATTCCATTCCGGATCTGATCAACGGGGATGTTCACACCATGCAAAACGCCTATGGCCGCAAGGGTGTTTGAGATGTTAAAATCGATTATTCCATCGAAAGTAATGGGTATTTCTTCCAGCGTGCAAATGTTGATATCCAATTCACGCCCTCTGATAATGACATTTCGGCCCACCAGCGTGACAGCGATCCCACCATTTTTTACATGCGCTTTGATCCTTTGATTATTTGGGTTCAAAGAAAATAAAATCACATTTCCCCGGGCGCGATTCAGAATCGTCATGGTTGTTTTGTCATCTGCATTTAAAATAGAAAATCCTGTCTTTTTGACAACCTCCACCACTGTGGATTTTGTCATGCACAGATCTTCCTGGGTCTCTATCCAGTCACTGCCCAGGTGGTCCTTTCCAATGTTCAGCACAACTCCCATATCAACCTCGCTGACGCCAAGGCCCCGTCTGGCGATTCCCCCACGGGCAACTTCCAGGACAATGTGGTCCACGGATGGTTCCCTGAGAACAATACCGGCACCCTCCGGACCGCTGTAATCTCCGGATAAAATCGGTTTTCCATCAATTACAACACCGGTAGTACAGGTCAGACCGACGGTTTTTCCTGAATATTTGAGCGTATGGGCAATGAGTTTGCAGGTTGTTGTTTTGCCGTTTGTTCCGGTTACGGCTATAACGGGAATCTTTGCATACCCCATGGGAAAGAGCATATCTACCAAAGGTTTTGCAACATTCCGGGGCCGCCCTTTGGTGGGTTCAAGATGCATGCGGAATCCGGGGGCGGCATTCACTTCGACTACTTTAAGGCCGGAGGACTCAAGGGGCAATGAGATGTCTTTTGCCAGCACATCAACCCCCACACAGTCCAGCCCGATGATCCGGGCGGCCCGTTCAGCCATGAAGCGGATATCCGGGCTGACCTCATCGGTAACATCTGTGGCAGTCCCCCCCTGGCTGAGATTGGCCGTGGCTTTAAGATAGATCACTTCATGTTTTTTTGGGACAGAATCTATGGAAAGGCCTTTTAAAGCCAGAAGCCTTTGGGTCATGACATCGACTTCGATCTGCGTGAGCATCTTTTCGTGCCCAAACCCGCGATGGGGATCGGAATTAACGGCCTGGATCAGATCATGGATGGAGGATCTCCCATCACCAATGACATGGGCTGGTTCTCTTTTTGCCGCAGCGATAAAATTGCCGTTAATGACCAGAAGACGAAAATCACCTCCCTTGACGTATTCTTCGACAATAACATCGGGGTGGTAGGCATGGGCGGCATGAAACGCCATCTTCAACTGCCCGGGATCGGTCACATTGATTGTGGACCCGTTACCATGATTTCCCACATTCGGCTTGACGACAACGCCCGTGCCAAGTTGTTTAAAAACGGTGACAGCCTCTTCTTCGGAAGATACCACCTGACCCTCAGGCACCGGAATGCCTGCATTTTTTAAATACGTTTTCACCCGGGTTTTTTCGTCGGCGGTTTCCACAGCAATGGCTGAGGTCTGACAGGTGATGGAGGCCTGGATCTGTTTCTGATGCGCGCCATGGCCCAACTGGATATGGCTGTCCTGGTTCAACCGGATAAAGGGGATTCCTCTGGACTGCGCCTCTTTGACAATACTCCAGGTTGTGGGACCAAGCATATGGGCTTCCCGCAGAATCTTGAGATCGGAAACCGCCTGATCGACATCAAAAAATTTTTCCCGGGTAACGGCTTCAAACAAAGATACGGCAACTTCGGCTGCCTTTAATCCGGCAGATTCCACAAGGTATCTGAAGACCACAAGATAAATGCCCCTTTGTGATGTATCAATGGTTTTGCCGTATCCGATGCTCATCCCGGCCAGGCATTGAAGTTCAATGGCAATATGCTCAATAATATGACCGGCCCAGGTTCCTCTCTCGAGGCGTTGGATAAAGCCTCCGGGTTTTCCAATGGAGCAGCCGTGTTCCTGAAGCGTTGGCATAAGGGTCAACAAGCGGTCTGAAAACCCGTCAATTTTATCCGAAGGCAGATCCTCATAGTCTTTAATATCCAGAACCATAAAGATGGCGGTATGCCGGGTGTGTCGATTGGGGCCGCGCAATGCTCTTAATTCTTTAATCTCAATCATAGAGACTCCTGTATCGGCAATGACGATGGTTTGAGAAACTGTCTTTTCTTAAAATTGTATCCATATCCATCCACCAGCGAATGAATTCGAACATTTTCCACGGCAATGGGTTCCCCCGGCAGGATATCCATGATATTGGACGTCCCGATACCGCATCCATCAACAATGATAACCTGGCCGGAGCCCACCACCTCGGCAACCCCGTCTCCCCTGAGGATCACACCTGAATCTTCCCCGATACCGACGCCGGTGCAGGTCGGATTTGAAGTGACGATCTGAATCAACCGCCCAATCCGTCCTCTGGCCATAAAATGCGTGTCAAAAATAATTTTATTCACAAACCCGAATCCGGACGTTGAAAGGACACTGCCCTTGAACAGTCCTTCTTCACTTTTACCTTCGTAAATCATGGTGTCGGAAAACACGGCTGCCCCGGCACTGGTCCCTGCGATAAGCGCGCCATTTTCGAGATGTGCCTGAATGGCGTCAAATATCCTTGTCCCTCCCATGATGGTTGTCAGCCGCAACTGGTCTCCACCCGTAAAAAAGATCAAATCAAGGTCTGCGATGGTTTTGGCTGTTTTTCTGTCATTGGCCTGACCTCTTTCCCTGATGTTGAATATGTCTATCCTGGATGCACCAAGCGTCGTAAATACGCTGTGATAGTCTTTGCCGCGCTGTTCAGGATTTTCGCTTGCTGTGGTGATGACACCAACCTTGAATTTGGTTTTGCCGATTTCCTGAACCACACGTTTAAGGACGATCAATTCATTTGCCTTGTCTTCGTTACCGCCAATGGCAATCAGTCGGCCTGAAAATATTGGATTCAATCCCATTGTTATTGACTCTCCGAAATATATGACCATGCCATGCCATTAAGGGCAGTTGATGCAAACCCATTGCGGGTTACAGATGATGAGTCCGATATCGATACTCAGGTCAAATAAGGGTAAGGCCTTTAGTGGGGCTTCATCTTTTTCTTTTTATCCCAATGGGAAATTGGTTCATAAGCATAAGTGATTCCGGTCTTTCTCCAATAATAGGCAGCTTGCTTACCACAAGCACACAGTTACATGACCCGATTCGCCAGTAGGTGCAGTTTGTTTAACGCGTGCTTTTACGGAGATGTTCAAGTCCCTCAGCGCATGCACGACTCACAGAGTGGTCAGCTTTGTCCTGTCCGGGCATTTTATCCCAGCCCCCCTCTTCAATAAACTGCGATCTTTTCCATGAATCTAACTCCCCTAATTCTTTAATTTTTTCTTCATAATTCGGATCCGCTATAAATTGGGCAACGCAGATCGCTGACTGATTCGCCAAGATCCCTTCTTCGGCCATCGCCTGGGCGGTGGTGGCGGTTATCCATCCCCCCCAGCTAAAGCCGATGATCATTGCTATCGCTGCTCCAATAATAACCCCCCAAATGCCATACTTGATTTTTTCACCAGTTTCTGGTTTCATAAGATAATGCTCCTTGAGTTATGTTGTGATTTTTTTGAACGACCTTTTCAATCAGTGTTTTCAATTCCACGCAGCGTTGGTCTGCTTCATGATTTTCTCGTTCCTTGTTATGTAAACAACTTTTTAGCAAGCATTGTGCCGGGAGTGAAACCTTGGGATAACTTCTTTTAATATATTGATTTGTTGATATAATTGCCTTATGGACTTCGACGTCATAACGATATAGAAAAGGTCTTATTTGAGCAATAGGTCATATATGGCGCAATGATTGATCTGGCAGACTCTTTGTTAGCAAAAAATAAGGCCAGCGGCTCTCTTCGTGAGACGATAATAATGCTTCTGGAAAAAACTGTTGTTGACGTAAAGCTACTTTTCCTTCAATTTCATCTGTCCTTACACCTGAGAACTAATGGAATAATTGTGGGGTTTGAAAAATATAATTCTGGGCCCATGATTCTGTTTTCCAGTACTCATCATTAGGATAGGCTAACTGTAGCAGATTATGCAACAAAACTTGACTTTCTAAAAACGCAACAATTATTTCGATTGCCACTGGATCATTGGAAAATCAGCCTGATCCACCCGCTGAAACCGAGCCAAGCCGGCTGCGGCATTCCGGCAGCCTGCCTTGATCACGGTTTGGCCGTCATCCCGGATCAGGGTATGTCGGGTATGGCGGTCAATGCCCGAAAAGGTCATCGGCTCCCAGTTTTCAGAGAGTTCGCCGCCCGGTGTCAGGGCTGAAAAATCTCCCGCCAGCCGGGGATCATCCCGGAATGTGTGATGGAATACACATAGCAGGACAACCGTTGCCGTCATCACGATCCATCGGTTGCGAATCTTCATCCGGTTTCCCTTATCTGCTGTTTTTTACACGTGTTTGATTATCCCATACATTATTTTGGGGCAGGTATCCATCTGACATTTCAAAAAGGGTCACGCAAAAAGGTGATATATGACCCATTGGGCAAATAGGTCCATTTTTCCCGAATCCTCTCTTCCTTAAAACATCCCGGACTTTTTTGTCTTTATCTTTGAAAATCAGGACCATGCAACATGTTTTGTCCATAGCACTGTCGTGGCACAATGATTGCGATATTCGGATTTATATTCAGCTAACAGTTGGATAATCTCTGTTGTTTGACAATGGGTTCGCCATCAGCAACACGGATTAATGAACCATTCTACTATAAAGCGAGGATACCATGGCAGACAAAGGGAGACGTGATAAAGGCAAGCGGGAGAAACAGAAAAAAGCCAGGTTGACGCCAAAAGAAAAACGCAGGCAGAAACAGTCAGTGTCCGGTGCCTTTTCAGCGGAATAGAGCATTTGCTCAGGAACTGTTTGAATGTAACCAGAGTCCTGTCAACCCACACCATTTTAAGAGGTGATTTAAATGATCATTGTCAGAACAACCCTGAAAGTGTTTCCTGAAAAACAGCTGGAAGTCATACAGACACTGCTTTCGCTGATTGAACCGGTGGGAGGGGAACCCGGCTGCAACAGCTGTTGTGCCTTTTGTGACATCAGCGATCACCATCGGCTGATATTGCTTGAAGAATGGGAGACCCAGAAAGACCTGGACCACCATATACAATCTTATCGATTCGGGGCCCTTCTCGGAACCAGGCCACTCCTATGCGAACCGCCTCAAATTCAGATTCATACGGTGAGCCGGACCCGGGGGATGGAGACCGTTCATGCAGTCAGGCAAAAACAGGAGGAATCATGACAGAGAATCCGATTGCCCAGTCAAGGGTATATCTAAACCGGTTGAAGGATCGCTTCACAGGCTCTTCCGCAAACATCAGGCGCGGCATGGGATTTAAAATTCTGCTTGTTCTGGCGGTCCTTTCATATGGAGCTTACACGTTTTTATTTGTATATGTCCGGCCGGACGAGTACGGCATAAAGGTGGTCCGCGTGGGCATGACCCGCGGGGTCCAGAAAACGGTGTATCATGCCGGCCTGACCTTTGTCATGCCCTTTGGGGTGGAGCAGATGTACCGCCTGCCCAAGGGGATTCAGGTACTGGAACTGACCAATTTTCCTGAAACGGCTGCGGTCGGGGCCAGAAAAGACCGGGCCGCCCATATCCAGACATCGGATGGTTTTTTGTGGATGTGGATGTGTCCATGCTTTACCATATCAAAGATCCGTATCTGGTATTTACCGCCATCGGTCCGGGGACTCTGTTTGAAGACAATGGGATCATCCCGAAGGCAGAGCCTGTCCTGAAAGAGACCCTGGGAAAACTGACAACTGAAGAGTTTTATAACAGTCCCATGCGGGTTGAAAAGGCTGAAGAGGCTAAAGACAAGCTCAATGAGGCGTTGCGCCTGAAAGGGATCGAAATCGATCAGGTGCTTGTCCGGTATTTCAAGTACAGTCCAGAAATTCAAAAAAATATCGAAGAAAAAAAACTTCAGGATCAGATGGTCTTTACCAACCAGGCGGCGGCCCGGGCCGCTAAAGAAGAAGCCGAGTTGAAAAAAATCGTCCAGGAGGGCCTGGTGATCGCGGCGGTCGAAATGGAAAAGGGTAAAGCCTATGTCACCCGGAAGATTGCAGAAAAGGACCTGTATGTCCGTAAAATGAAAGCCGGTGCCGACCTTCTGGTGACACTGGCTGAAGCGGAACGGGTAAGGCTTAAAAACGATGCGTTAAAAGGGATCGGCTCCGACCGCATGGTAGGATTGAAAATGGCTGAGGCCTATAAAGGTCTTGACTTGATCATTCTTCCCAGTGACGGGATCCATGGGGTCAACCCGCTGGATCTGAACAATACCTTGCAGTTATTTGATGTCCGCCGGGGAGGTGACAAATGAAACGCGCTGTCGTTTTTCTGATCATGATGACCATGCTGCTTGCAGCCACGGGATGTATGCCCCATACCACCGGTGAAACCGAAGTGGGTGTCCGGACCCGTAAACTGTCATTTTGGGGTGCCAAAGGGGTTGAGGACCGGGTTTATGCCCAGGGGGCCACCTATTTCTTCCTGCCGTTTATCAATGACTGGCATCTGTTTGACACCAAGCTGCAGAATCTGGAAATGACCTTCTCAACAGTCAGGGGGGACCGCAGGACCCGGGATGATCTGCTGTTTAAAACCATTGACGGCAATGATATCAGCCTTGATGTCATTATTGCCTATCGCATCGATGCCTCAAAAGCTCCCTACATTCTCCAGTACGTGGCACAAGACGATGCCACCCTCAAGGAGACCATTGTCAGGACCGTTGCCAGGAGCAAACCTAGGGATATCTTCGGGGAACTGAAAACCGAAGCATTTTATGTTGCGGAATCCAGGGAAGCCCAGTCTGACAAAGCAAGGCCGCCCTGGACCGGATACTGGGACCCATGGGAATCGTCATAGAAAAGGTGTTGACCAATGATTACCGGTTCAATGACGAATATACCAAGGCCATCGAAGATAAAAAAGTGGCGGATCAACAGGTGGAAAAAAACAAATCAGCCCAGCATGCCGCCCTTGAAGAATATAAACGAAAGCTGGAAGAAGCGAGGGGGGAGGTCAACAAGATGGTTGCGGATGCGGATGGTCAATATCTGAAAGACAAAATCGAGGCAGATGTCTACCAGGAACAGCAGCAGCTTCTTGCCAGGGCCATTGAAGCGGAAGGCATTGCCGAAGCCAAAGGCATCCTGGAAATGAACAATGCCCTGGCCGGTTCCGGCGGCGAAACCATCGTGAAATTGAAAATTGCCGAAGCACTCGAGGGCAAGCAGATTATCCTGCTGCCGGTGTCTGAAGGCGGAATGAACCTGAAAACAACGGATATCAACCGGTTGATCGAAACCCTGGGAGTCAAATCGCTTTCCGGTATTCCGAAACCAGATTGAGATTGGTGGAAAAGGATCCCCTCATGTTGACAGAAAAAACACCTTTAGAAAAAATCCAGGAGAAACTCAGCACCCTGTTTGCCGGATCAGATCCGGGAACAGATAAAAAGCCCGGGCCTTCCCGGCCGTTTTTCAACCGCTGGATGGTCCTGATGGGTTTTCTGATCATTGCCTATGCATGGCCTTTGTTTTTTCCGGCGCAGACACAGACCATCCCATACAGCCAGTTCAAGCAGTCCATGACGGATGGTAACGTGGATGACCTTATCATCAGCCCTGAAAAAATACATGGCACACTCAAGGGAACGCCGGCAAAAAAATTTGACACGGTCCGGGTAGATGATCCCGGCCTGGCGAAAGAGATGGACGAACTCAGGATCCAGTATTCAGGCCGGGCGCAAAACAGATTCTGGGGAACGCTGTTTTCTTGGGTTCTGCCCTTGGGGTTTCTTTTTTTGATCTGGCGGTTCACTGCCAGAAATATGGGCGCCGGCTCAGGGGTGATGTCTTTTGGTAAAAACAAAGCCAAAATTTTTGCAGAAAATGACACCCGGGTTTCTTTTGAGGATGTGGCCGGGATTGATGAGGCCCGGGAGGAGCTTGAAGAGGTGGTTGATTTTTTAACCACCCCTGAAAAATTTCAAAGACTTGGCGGAAGAATACCCAAGGGGGTTCTTCTGGTGGGCCCGCCGGGAACCGGGAAAACCCTTCTGGCAAGGGCCGTGGCCGGAGAGGCGAAAGTGCCTTTTTTCAGCATCAGCGGATCCGAGTTTGTGGAGATGTTTGTGGGTGTGGGCGCGGCAAGGGTTCGGGATCTTTTTTCCCAGGCCGCCAAACAGGCCCCGTGTATCATTTTTATTGACGAACTGGATGCGCTGGGTAAAGCCCGGGGGATGAATGTCATGGGAGGCCATGACGAACGGGAACAGACATTGAACCAGTTGCTGGTGGAGATGGATGGATTTGATACCAACAGAGGCGTTATCATCATGGCTGCCACCAACCGGCCAGAAATTCTGGATCCCGCGCTCTTAAGACCGGGACGTCTGGACCGCCAGGTATTGGTGGACCGCCCGGACATCAACGGTCGTAAAGCGATTTTAAAAATCCATTCCAGACATGTCCTGTTGGGTGCGGACGTCGACTTAGGGAAAATTGCCGGCCGGACCCCCGGATTCGTAGGAGCCGACCTTGCCAATATCGTCAATGAGAGCGCCCTGCTGGCGGCAAGAAACAATAAAGAAATCGTGGAATCCAGTGATTTTGACGAGGCCATCGACCGGGTGATCGGGGGGCTTCAGAAAAAGAACCGGGTGATGAATGCCAATGAAAAAGAGATTGTGGCGTTTCATGAGTCCGGCCATGCCATTGTTGCCGAATCAGTGGAATATGCCGATCCGGTCCATAAAATATCCATTCTTCCCCGGGGGATATCGGCCCTGGGATACACCCAGCAGCAACCCACGGAAGACCGCTATCTGATGACGCGGTCGGAACTGATTGATCGGCTGGCGGTGCTTCTGGGTGGCAGGGTGGCAGAGGAGTTGGTGTTTAACGAGATATCGACCGGTGCCCAGAACGACCTCCAGCGGGCAACAGACATTATCCGGTCTATGGTTGCGGAATACGGCATGAGTGACCGGCTCGGGCTGGTGAGTTATGACCGTCCCCGGCAGCCCTTGTTTATGCCGCAGGGCGAGTCTTTTCGAAAGAATTACAGTGAAGTCCGGGCAGCCCAGATTGATGATGAGGTGTCTCGTTTGATGGAAGAGGCCCATCAGCGGGTGCACAAGATCCTTTCAGACAGGAGATTGGTCCTGGATAAGCTGGCCGCGCTTCTCTCGGTACAGGAAACGGTCCAGGGAGAGGAACTCAGAAAGATGATGTGAGCAAATCGGCCTTCCGCCCCATAGGGGAGTGGGGAGGAGTGACCCCCAAAAGCAAATTTTTGAAGGAGAAAAAGATATGGAAAATCGATCTAACGACAAAATTTATCCGCCGGGATATTATGGCAAAAAAATGATGAATGCCTCGGATTGGGCAGGTGCACAGATCCGGAAGTGGGAAAAAGAGGAAGCGGAAAGAAGAGAAATCAAAGACTTTTCACTGAAGAACTGCATTTGTTTGTCCCGCAGCATAGGGGCCGGTGCACTGGAAGTGGCGGAAAGCTTATCAGAAATAACCGGATATCGTGTGATTGATAAAGAGATCATGGAACATATGAGAAAGGATTCTTTATTGACGGAAAAAATCATTGAATTCTTTGATGAGCGGTTTCCAGGAAAGATGAATGAACTGCTCGCAGCGCTCTCCATTGAAAAAAAATTTTTTAAAAACGATTATATCAGGCAGCTTGCCAAAACGGTCAATGCATTGGCACATTCCGAGCCGACAATATTTGTGGGTCGGGGAACCCATCTGATTCTGCCCCGGCATGCGATTTTGTCGGTTCAATTGATGTGCAAAAGGAAACGTCGGATTGAGAACCTGTCAAATATGCTGAGTATCACGAAAGCTGAAGCAGCGGCAAAAGTAAAGACCATTGATAAGGAACACCATGTATTTTTTAAAGAGGTCTATCTCAGACAAAAGATATCCCCGTATGAATTTGATCTGTTCATTAATATGGATCACATTCCATCAGGACCCCAGGTTGCTCGAATCATTGCCAGTGCCTTTGAACAGAAGTTTCAAATGAATTTCAAAACCAGATGATGCCGGCTCTGGAACTTTTGAATTCCTTGACAGAAGGCGGTTGCCCGGCCTATAAATGAGATGGTGTGCCGTTTTAGTCCATACCGATCTTTCTCTCAGGACAAAGGAACCCCGCCCATGACCCCAAAAAAGAAACCGGAAAAAGACACTATTCCCCGGCGGGCTGACCCAAAACCCGGAACGTCCGGTGATAGATTTCCCATTGTCGGAATAGGCGCTTCCGCCGGCGGCCTGCAAGCCTTTGAAGCGTTTTTTACGGCCATGCCCGCCGGCAGCGGCATGGCCTTTGTCCTGATATCTCATCTGGATCCCACCCATATCAGTATCCTGCCGGAGCTGGTCCAGAAAAAACACAGATGGAGGTCCACCTGATAACAGACGGGGTTCCGGTTCAACCTAATATGGTCTATGTGATTCCGCCCAACAAAGATATGACCATTTTGAACGGCGTCCTCCACCTCAAGGATCTGCCCCATCCCAGGGGATTCAACCTTCCCATCGACAGCTTTTTCAAATCCCTGGCCCAGGACCAGGGCACCGATGCCGTCGGCATTATCCTGTCCGGCACCGGGAGTGACGGCTGGCTCGGAGTAAGACAGATCAAGGGGGAACTGGGCATGGTCATGGTTCAGGACGAGGATTCCGCCAAATTTGCCGGCATGCCCGGAAACGCCATTGCCACAGGCTTTGTGGATTATGTTCTGCCTGTGGACAAGATGCCCGATGCGCTGGTCAAATATTCCCGGCATGCCTTTGTCAAACTCCGTAACAGGATAACGAAGGATGAAAAACAAATTCAAACTTCGCTGCAAAAAATTTGCATGCTTCTCCAGACCCATACCGGTCATGATTTTTCTCTTTACAAGAAAAAAACCATTATCCGGCGGGTGGAACGGCGGATGCATGTGCACCAGATCGATAATATCCAGGATTACCATACCCATCTGACCAGAAGCGAGCGAGAGATCCGCCTGTTGTTTAAGGACCTTTTGATCGGTGTAACCAGTTTTTTCAGAGATCCTGACGCCTTTTCCGTGCTCAAGGACACATATTTACCCGAACTTCTGGCTGATAAACCGGAAGGGGCCGTCATCAGAATCTGGGTGACCGGATGCAGCACCGGTGAAGAGGCCTATTCCATGGCGATTTTGGTGCAGGAATGCATGGTAAAAATGAACCGGCATTTCAACGTCCAGATATTTGCCACCGATATTGATCCGGATGCCATCAATACCGCCAGATCCGGCCTCTATCCATTAAGCATTTCAGCAGATTTTGCGGCCGAAAGATTGAAACAGTTTTTCACCAGAGAAGAGACTCACTACAGGGTCAAAAAATCGATCCGGGAGATGCTGGTGTTTGCATTGCAGGACCTGATCAGAGACCCGCCTTTTACAAAACTTGATATCATCACCTGCAGAAATCTTCTGATCTACCTGGAGCCAAAATTGCAGAGAAAACTGTTTCCCGTGTTTCATTACAGCCTTGTGCCGCATGGTCTTTTGTTCATCGGTTCATCCGAGTCCCTGCCCCAGGCCCCCCCCCCTGTTTGAAATATGTGACCGGAAATGGAAAATTTTCAGGCGGCTATCCGGCCGGGCAACCCCCGGTTCTGTATTGAATTTGCCGGTTCCGGCAAATTCTGGAGAACCCCCGGCCGTCAAAACCCTTGAAGCGGTCAAAAGGGCGGAAAATACCAACGATTTTAAACTGGTGGAAACCATTTTGAAGGGAAGCGACACCCCTCCCTGTGTCATAGTCGATGAAAAATTGAATATCGTGTATATCCACGGCCGGACCGGAAAATATCTGGAACCTGCCGCAGGCATAGCGTGTTTCAAGATTTTGGACATGGCCCGGCCCAGTCTAAAAGCCGTGCTGGCATCAGCTGTACGCAAAGCCGCCAGTACGAAGCAGGAGGTCGTCTGCAAGGGGGTTGATGTCGCGGACAACGGCAGCGCCGTCACAATCGATTTGACGGTAAAACCGGTCCCGGCATACGGTGCCCTTCAAGGCATGCTCATGATCGTCTTCAGTGATGCAAAAAAGCGACACCCAGATCCAGGCCCAAGTCCGGGAAGACCAAAAAAACGATACGACCAGCCGGCTTGAACAGGAGCTGCAATCCATCAATGAAGAGATGGAGACATCAAAAGAGGGACTCCAGTCCTTGAACGAGGAGGCCGCCACCGTGAATGCGCAGCTCCAGAGTCGGCTCGATGAATTGTCCGATGCCGACGACGACATGAAAAATTTGTTGAATGCCACCCAAATCGGGACGATTTTTTTAGACATGGACATGAATATCAAGCGGTTCACCGACAGGGTCATCCGCTTGATTCCTTTGACCATGAGCGATATCGGCCGGCCGGTTAGCCATTTTGCCACACAACTGAAAGAATTTCACATTGAGGACCATGCCCGGCATATTCTAAAAGATCTGGTCCCCCAGGAATTTGAAGTGGAATGCCGGGACGGCAAGGTTTTCAGAACCCGGATCATGCCGTACCGCACCATGCAGAATGTTATTGACGGGGTGGTGGTGACCTTTGAAGATATCACTGAATTCAACCGGTATCGCTTGAGTGCCCAGCGCTTGTCCGTGATTATGAATTCAAAGGATGCTATCCTGATCCAGGATAAAAAAGGAATGATTTCCTTCTGGAATCAGGGCGCCGTGGACATGTATGGGTATACGGAATCCGAGGCCCTGAAGATGAATATCAGGGACACGATACCTGAAGAGAATCGCAACGCATCTCAGGAATTGATCGACAAGGCATTTGCCGGCAAATTGTTTGACAGTCTTGAAACCTTTCGGACAACCCGGTCAGGTGATGTTGTGAAGGTTTGGATAATGGTTTTGGCGCTGCGGGATGAAAAAGATCTGACCGACGGAGTCGTCTCCATTGAAAGGGTCATCCGGGATACGGAATGAATCAAATGAAAAATAAAACAGCCGAAGAAAAATTCAACGAACTGCGCCGGCAGGCGGAAGCGTTGATGGCAAAACCGGATTTTTCAAGCAGGCCGCTTGCGGGTGAAGACCCGCGTCAACTCATTCATGAGCTCCAGATCTTCCAGGTGGAGCTGGAACTACAGAACGATGAGCTTCGTTGCACCCAACAGGAATTGATGGAATTTAAAATCCATTATACCCAGCTGTATGATTTCACGCCTGTGGGATATGTCACCCTGGATGCGAATGGAAAGATACTCAATGCCAACCTGACTCTGGCCCGGATGCTGGAAACAGAAAGAAGCGCTCTGATCGAACGGCCGCTTTCCGACCATGTCCTTCCCAGGGACCAGGATATTTATTACCTGCATCTGCAAGCGCTTTTTGAGTCAAAAAAACGGCAGATTTGTGACCTGAAGATGAAAAAAAGAACGGGGTCCACTTTGACGCGCAACTGGAAAGCACGGCTATTCCGGAACCCTTCCCGGAGAAAGCCCGGTACCGCACCGTGATCATCGACATTTCCGATCGGAAGCACACCGAGCGTCTGCTTAAATACGGCAGGCATCAATTGGAATTGGTGCTGAACCGGATTGAATCTCCCGTCTACATTGCTGACATGGTCTCCCAAGAGATCCTTTTTATGAACAATTACATGATAAAAATGCACAACGAAGACCTGACCGGTCAGGTCTGTTGGGCAGCCATCCGTGGAAAACAGGACGGGCCGTGTGACATCTGTAACAAAGACAATCTTGTGGATAAGGCAGGCAACCCCACAGAGCCCAGTATCCAGGAAGTTTACGACAAGGGATCTGATCGATGGTATGAGCTGACCAGTCTGGCGATCCCCTGGACCGACAGCCGGCTGGTTCGCCTGGAAATTGCCAGAGACATCACCCGGCGGAAACAGGCTGAAAACAAACAAAAAGAGATCACGCTGATCCTTGAAGAGAAAGTAAAGCAAAGAACGGCTGAACTGGAAGATATGAACGCCACTTTGAGAATATTGCTGAAAAAACGAGAAGAGGATAAAGATAAAATCGAAGAAAAGATCTTTGCCAACCACAAACTGATCCTGGCCCCCATTGTCAAGACCCTGAAAAACGGCCTTGACCGGAAAAGCCAGAAGGATATGATGGATATTCTCGAATCCGAGTTGAAAAATATCCTTTCTCCGTTTTCAAAAAAATTATCCGACCACATGGTGAATTTAACGCCCATGGAAATTCACATCGCAGACCTGATTAAATTCGGGAAAACCAATAAAGAGATCGCGGAAATCACACACAGCTCCATCCACACCATCTCCCGCCACCGCGAAAATATCCGGAAAAAGACCGGCTTGAAAAACAAAAAATCAATCTTCGCTCCTTTCTTCTGACCCTGGAATAACACCTATTTTAAATAGGCGATTAATCGGTTGTTTTATGCCTTTCTGCGTTGTTGACGTAAGAGACGATTCCCTTTAGAGTAAAAGACGAAATGACAACCGGAAAATCTTGATCTGCTATTCCTTTAGCCCAAATTTCGGCTCAAAAATTCGTTCACTGTTTTTATCCCGATAGTGAACAGGAAAAACTGAGGTCTTATATGAAGAGAAAGGACATGATCCAGGAAAAATTTGATGAATTACGCCGAGAGACTGAAGTGCTGATAATGGAAAAAGGGTTTGAAAGCCATGCGGTGATCTATCATGATCCCCTGGAATTAATTAATGAACTCCAGGCCTCCCAGGTTGAACTTGAACAACAGAATGATGAGTTGCAGCGCTCCCAGCAAGAACTCATGGAATTCAAAACGCAGTATACGGAACTGTATGATTTTATCCCTGTGGGATATGTCTGCCTGGATATGAAAGGCGTGATCCGTAACGCCAACCTGACCTTGGCCGATATGCTGTCAAAGGAAAGAAACTCTATGATCGACCAGCCCTTGACCCGATATGTTTTTTTTGAAGACCAGGACACCTATAACCGGCATTTTAAAGATTTTACCGAATCTAAAACGCGGCAGATATGTGAACTGCGCATGAGAAAATCAGACGTCACTCTTGTGGATGTGCAACCGGAAAGCAGTTTGTTTCCATATCAAAGCTGGAGACCGGAACAGTACAGAACTGTGATCATTGATATCTCTGGGTGCAAACAGATGGGAAGAGAACAGGAAGCATTGCGGTTACGGCTTCATCAAAGCCATAAACTGGAGTCCATCCGTACCATTGCCGGCGGGATTGCCCATGATTTCAACAATATCCTGTTCATTATCACCGGGATTGTTGACCTGGTGCTTGAAGAAACCAAGGCCTGGCATCCTGCCTACCCCATCGAAAGGATCAAGACCGCCGCCCTGCGGGCGGCGGGAATTGTCAAGCTGTTCATGAGCTTCAGCCAGACTCCCAATGAAAAACAGATCCCCATAGACATGATTTCCGTGATCAAGGATCAGCTTGTTTTATTGCGGGCATCCATCCCAACGACCATCGACATTCATACAAAATTCCCGGATGAGACGGTGATGATTCTTTCTGACAAGATACAGATCGGCCAGATTCTGATGAACTTATGCACCAATGCCTCCCAGGCAATGGAGGAAACCATGAATGAATCTTTTCATGGCACGGAGCGAATTCTTTTTGTGGACGATGAGGAAAATAGTACACAGATGGCTTAGGAATCATTGGGATTGTTTGATTACAGGGTCGAGGCCATGACGGACCCGGAAGATGCCCTGGCAGCATTTTCATTGAATCCCGGCTATTTTGATGTGGTCATCACCGATATGACTATGCCCAAGATGACCGGTGCCAAACTGGCTGAAGGATTAATCAGGATCCGGCCTGATCTCTCCATTATTCTCTGTACCGGCCACAGTTCTCTGATTGATGAAAAAAAAGCCCTGCAGCTGGGGATTGCGGCCTATATGATGAAACCGGTATCCATGTTGACAATTGCCAAAATCATACGAAAATTAATGGATCAAAAATGCAAAAAGCAATTTTAAATGTGTTTAACAATGTATTGGGTTCGGTACGGGAACCCATTCTGATGCTCGATACCAGCCTTAAGGTGGTCGGGGCCAATCCTTCTTTTTACCACAACTTCCGTGTCACTCCGGAAAACACGGAAGGTACATTGATCTATAACCTTGGCAACGGGCAATGGAATATCCCCGAACTCAGAGAATTGCTGGAAGAGGTTTTGCCTCAAAATTCCGTATTCAATGATTTTGAGGTGGAGCATTCTTTTGAAAGTATCGGACAGAAAATCATGCATTTGAACGCTAGAAAAATCTATCCGCAGGCAAGCCATGCCCAGCTGATTCTTCTGGCCATAGAGGATGTGACCGAACGGGAATATTACAAACGAAATCTTGAGACCCTTGTTGAAACGCGTACCGCTGAACTTGCCATGGCCCATGGGAAGATGGAAAAAGAAAAAGAAATCGCGGAAAGCGCCCTTTTGGAAATAAAAAAACTGAAAAAGCAGTTGGAAGGAGAAAAAGCGTACCTGAATGATGAGATCAAGCTGGAACATAACCATGAAAATATTATCGGGAAAAGCGATGCGCTCAAATATGTGCTCTATAAAGTGGAACAGATTGCGGCCACCAATACGACGGTATTGGTTCTGGGGGAAACAGGAACCGGCAAGGAACTCGTGGCAAGGGCCATTCATCACAGCAGCCTGCGTAAAAACCGGGCCCTGGTAAAAATCAATTGTGCGGCATTGCCGTCAACCCTGATTGAAAACGAACTGTTCGGTTCTGAAAAAGGGGCTTTTACAGGTTCCGTATCCAGGCAGCTGGGTCGGTTTGAGATTGCGGACAAGACCACGCTTTTTCTGGATGAAATCGGAGAACTGCCCTTGGAACTGCAGGCAAAACTGCTTCGTGTGATTCAGGACGGCGAATTTGAACGCCTGGGCAGTTCCCATACCATCAAGGTGGACGTACGGATCATTACCGCCACCAACGGAACCTCGAAGAAGAAGTAAAAAAAGGCCGGTTCCGGGAGGATCTCTGGTATCGGCTGAATGTTTTTCCCATAACCACGCCGCCCCTCAGAGACCGGACAGAGGATATCCCGCTTCTCGTGGCTTTTTATGTCAAAAAGATCGCCAAACGGCTGGGCAAAAACCCCCCTGCCGTCCCCAAATCCGTGATGGACGACTTTGTCAATTATTACTGGCCCGGAAATGTCCGGGAGCTGGAAAATATTCTGGAGCGTGCCGTGATTGTCTCGTCGGGTCCCAAACTGCGCATGGTGGATGATTTTAATAGACCGTTGGCCAGTTTAAGCAACATCCATAAAACAATGGAAGCAAAAACACTGCAACAGGTGGAGTGCGATTACATTGTCCGGATTCTGGAACAGACGAACTGGAAAGTAAGCGGAGAAAACAGTGCCGCCCGGATTCTCGGGCTCAACCGCAGCACCTTGCGCGCCCGGATGCGAAAACTGCATATCGAGAAACCTTGAACGGCCATGTTTGGTCTTAGGTACTATAAGGAGTTCTTTATGATGAAAATATTATTCATTTACCCTGAATTTCCGGATACATTCTGGTCCTTCACCTATGCCTTGAGTTTTATCGGGAAAAAAGCCTCGTTTCCACCCCTGGGATTGATCACGGTGGCGGCCCTGCTGCCGGAAAAATGGGACAAAAGGCTGGTAGATACCAATGTGGAGCGCCTGAATGACAGGGATATTGCATGGGCCGATTTGGTGTTTGTCGGCGGCATGACGGTGCAGCGCGCATCTGCCCGGCAGATCATTGACCGCTGCAAGGCGTTGAATGCAACGGTTGTGGCCGGAGGACCTCTCTTTACCTGTGAACCTGAAGAATTCACGGCCGTGGACCATCTGGTACTGGATGAAGCGGAACTGACCCTGCCCGAATTTTTGTCAGATCTTGACAAAGACCGGGCTGAAAAAATATACCGGCTTTCGGATTCTGTGACCCCGATGACACGCCGGTGCCCCTTTGGGGGCTTTTAAAGATGAAACGGTATGCGTCCATGAGCCTTCAATTTTCCAGGGGCTGCCCGTTTAACTGTGATTTCTGCAATGTGACAGCCCTATTCGGGCACATCCCCCGGTTAAAAAAAGCGGCCCGGATCATCTTGGAACTGGATCATATTTATGCGGCAGGCTGGCGCGGCAGTGTCTTTTTTGTGGATGATAATTTTATCGGTAACAAGACGTACTTGAAGAAACATCTGCTCCCGGCCCTGATTGACTGGCGCAAAGATAAAAAAGGCTGTGTGTTTTTTACGGAATCCTCCATCAATCTGGCGGATGATCCCGAACTTCTGGACATGATGGTAACAGCCGGGTTTGATTCCGTGTTTATCGGTATTGAATCCCCGGATGAGGTCAGTTTGGCCGAATGTCACAAAACCCAGAATAAAAACAGGGATCTTCTAGAAAGCGTAGGCATCATCCACCGCTCCGGGCTTCAGGTCATGGGAGGGTTCATTGTCGGGTTTGACAATGACGGGCCTTCAATTTTCCAGCGCCAGATCGATTTTATCCAGAAAAGCGGCATTGTCACGGCCATGGTCGGCATGCTCCAAGCCATTCCGGGCACCGGCTGTTTGATCGGCTGCAACAGGAAAGCCGGGTGGCGCAATCCTTTACCGGCGACAATGTGAACGGCACTACCAATATCATCCCCAAGATGGGCATGGACAATCTGTTCAACGGGTACCAGGCCATCATGAAACAGATCTATCAGCCGAAACACTATTATCGCCGGATCAGAACCTTATTGCTGGAGCTTAAACCCCCTGAAATCGTAGCACCGATTGATCTTCAGAGATTTCTTTCCTTTTTCAGGGCCGCCTTGCGGCTCGGGGTTTTCGGAAAAGAACGGTTTCATTACTGGTATCTGATTTTCTGGACCCTGATCCGAAAACCAAAACTGGTATCCACGGCCATCACCCTTTCCATTTACGGCTATCATTACCGGAAAATCTGCGAGCGGTATATTTACTGACCGCTTCGTACGCGTGGCCCGGGGTGCCATCTCAGGAGTCGGAAAAATCAGCGTTGAAACCGCCATGGTAAACTTTGACAAAGCCTATTGGGATCGTCACGAGGGATTTATTCCCGGTCACTTTGTCTGTTTAAGTGTCAGTGATAATGGCAGCGGCATGGAAGAAAAGTTCAGAAAAATATCTTTGGACCCTTTTTCACCACCAAGGATGTGGGCCTGGGGACTGGTCTTGATTTGTCCGCGGTGTATGGTATTATCAAACAAAACCCGGGGATTATCAATGTATACAGCGAGTCCGCCAGAGGCACGGTGTTTCGGATCTACCTGCATGGCCATACGAGTGAACCTTCCATCGGTTTTCAAAAAAGCACACATAAAGCCTTGTCAGGACACGGCGAGACCCTCCTGGTTGTGGAGGATGAGGCCGCAATACGGAAATTGACGAAACACATGCTGGAAAACCTTGGATACATCGTGCTGACCGCTGAATCGGCAAAAAAAGCCCTGGAGATTTCAGAGACTCATGGTCATGAGATCGCCTGGTCATCACCGATGTCATCATGCCTGAAATGAACGGCCGGGAGCGGGCCGACCGTTTGAAAGCCCTGAATCCGGACCTGGGTATTCTGTTCATGTCCGGCTATACCTCTGACGTCATCTCCCATCTGGATATCCTGGACCCAGGGGCATGTTTTGTTGAAAAAGCATTTTCCGTTTCATCCCTGGCAGACAAGGTGCAAGAAATATTGGCAAAAAATTCAGCTGTTGTTTGACAAGGATAATGATAGGGCCGGGGTCTGGTTTGTTTCTAAAAATCAGATCACACTGCTGGAGAACGGAGAAACATACTTCCAGATCATGGCAGCGGCACTGGACAGGGCTAAGTATGAGATTTGTCTGTTAAGCTATATTTTTCAAAATAATATCATCGGACGACGTATTGCAGAAGCACTTAAGCGGGCAGCGTTGCGCGGTGTGATGGTGATGAAATTCCGGCCCAAGATATATCTCTGGACACTTCGGCGCCGGAGGCTGCGGCGATTGCACCGGAAAATTGTGATTGTAGATCAGACCGCTGCATTTGGGAGAGGCATTAATATTATCGATGATTTTGATACCTCCTGTTAAACCTCGCCCCGGTATGACTACACGGTACATGTGAAAGGACCGCTGGTCCGTGATATCTTTGTTTCTACCCAACGGTTGTGGTCCCTGATCCTGAGCCATTTTCGCATCTGGCCCCGTTCCAGTACCCGGGGCCGGGACAGAGACCAAAGAGACTGATGTCCTCCTTTTCCCGAATCAGGCAGCAGTACACCCGCAACTTTTCTGGTCCGGGATAATATCCGGCGTGGTTGATGATAAAAAATTTTGCCGGGACCTTGAAAGGCAGCCTGGAGAAATCTATCGTTGAAGGGTCGCATCAGATCCAACCCAATCGCTGTAAACGTCAACCCATTCGGCTTTGCATGGTGAGCTGGCTATGCTATGGCTTGGTCCGGTTCATGACAGGAATGACGGGTTATTTGCCGGACAAAGATGCAGGACACATGTGATTTGACGGTCAGATCTGTAAATTTCAGCAAATTTGGATGCAGAACATATTCACTGAAAAGGAAGCCCGATGATGCCCCCAATGGAATTCGTATTAATGATGAATCCTTCGGACTGCTGTCTGATCACCAGCAGCACTTCCTGCAATGCGCGACGGGATCTATCACCTTTTTAAATATGGAAAATCAGAAAAAAATAGATTTGAAAATATCATTATACATCTTATAAAAAACAGGTCTTATATGACCAAGGGCCGAATATGACCTAATTTTCCGGTTTTAAATGCCGCCGGTATGAGACGATTTAAGACCTAATACCCCTGCCGGTCAACATGATGGCGATTATGATCAGGATATGGAAGTCCCGGCACGTTAATTGAAATATACAGTCTGTGAACCAATCCATCTCACGGATTTAAATCGTTCGTGAATCCCAAAACCCGAGTTATAAAGGAGAATTTTCGTGCAACCTTTCAGGATTCAACTCTTTACGACCCTTGCCATCGCTTTTGTGCTGTCGGGGTGTTATGCCCAGAAGGAGGTTCAAACCTCTCCCGCATCCACCCTGGCCCCATTCAGTGCAGACGAGTATGTGTCATCCATTGATAATTTTGTCATTGTCCTGGATGCATCCAGTTCCATGGGCAAGCCATACATGGAAAATAAAAAATTTGATATGGCCACTCAAATTGCCGACCACATCAATCAGGCATTGCCTGAATTGGGTCAAAACGGTGCTCTCCGGTCTTTTGGACACAGTCCAGCAATTTCCGATAAAAATACGGTTCTGTTTTACGGAATGGGGCAATATTCCACAAAGTCCCTGGGTGAAAAATTAAGAGAGATCTCTGAAGCGGGAGGTATAAGTGCTTTGTATAGGGCGCTTACCGCCTCCGGGAACGAGGAGCTGAAATCCGTTTCCGGTAATACCGCTGTGATTATCATCAGTGACGGTCAACCGGAAAACAATTTGGAATCCTCTATTACTCTGAAAGCAGCCCGGGCCCTGAGAGATCAACAGGGGCCAGGGTTTTGCTATTATCCCATCCTTGTCGGTGATGATGAAAAAGGGGCTGTTCTCATGGATGAAATCGTCCGTATCAGCAATTGCGGCTTTGTCTCCAAGGCAGATGACCTGTTGACGGATGCAGGCATGGCCAGCTTTGTCGAAGACATTTTTCTGACCCGGAAGCCCAAGGCTCCGGCAGTCAAAACAGCCACTCCTCCGGTCGCCCCGGCCCCTGCTGCGTTGGAAGGGACGAATGCCCAGGGTATCTGGGTGGTGGATGAGACTTATTTTGATTTTGATAAGTCCGTGATCAAACCTCAGGCCTTTGATCCTCTTGATCAGATTGCTGACGTTTTGAAAACGCATCCCCAGATTACTGTTAAAGTGCAAGGTCATACGGACAGTATCGGTACCAAAGCTTACAATGATGCGCTGTCCTTAAGACGGGCCCAGGCTGTAAAGGCCTATCTGACGGACAAGGGGATTCATGGAGATCGTCTGATCCTTGAGGGGTTCGGCCATTCCAAACCGGCGGTGTCCAATACAACAGCCAAGGGTCGTTCATTGAACCGGCGTGTAGAACTCCATCCAATGAATTTATAGAATAAAGACGTCGTTATGAATAAGATCGGCTTTTCCAGACAATTGGTGATCGTAGTGTTCCTGATGGCCTTCATTGGTGGGGGGTGTGCGGGAACACAAACAAGTGAAAGCACGGGCGAATACATGGATAACTCCGTCATCACCGCCAAGGTTAAGGCGGCAATACTGGAGGATCCGATACTGAAGGTGTTCCAGATCAATGTGGAGACGTTCAAGGGAGAAGTACAGCTGAGCGGTTTTGTGGATTCCGCCGAAGCCTCTGCCAGGGCGGTACAAATCACCCGGAGGGTGAAAGGAGTCATATCGGTTAAGAACAGTATGGCTGTAAAATAAACCGTGGGCCGGCAGAAGCACACGGAGAGCTGCAGTTTTGAGGTTTTAATCCCTTAAAGATTGCCGTTACACCTGAGTGTGCCGGCAGGTTCGATAACAGCCTTTTTTTAACCCCTTCATCTCAATCGTATGAAGTTTATAAAAGCTGGAAAAAGATGAAAACAGGAGAAACACCATGAAATCAGTCACCCAGGACGAGTCGGAAGGCACGTTGGCACAAAATCATGGGCAAAATCAAACAGATCACCGGAAAATCAGTCGGGAATCGTGATCTGGAGGCCGAAGGCAAGGCTCAGGAAAAGATCAGACAGATCAAGGATGCCGCCGGGAAATAAACATTGAGCGCCGGTGAATAAAATCTGATGGCGTTAAAAAAACAAGTGGAAAAAGGAGAGTATCATGTTTTGGACACTATTTGTGATTCTACTAATTTTATGGACGCTGGGGCTGGCGTATCGGTTCATCGATGTCGATGAACTGGACCGGTAGGCGCGTTATGAACAGAACCTTATTGATCTGGGGTCTGGCCGGAATGATCAATCCGGTTCGTCCCATCCGGAACTGATCACGACAGTTTACGGCCTAAAGTGCCGGTATAACGCCGGATGACCCGGAACGGAGGCCGGGACGGATCATCTCCCGTCCCGGCAGGAATCCATTGTATTCAGATGTTCGGCCTGTGTCAATCGGTCAATCGGCACGCCTGAGCCGCTGGGCCTCGATCCGGGCGATTTCACGGATGACCCGGTATCCCAGGCGGGGATGGGCTTCCATGATCTCGTTCAACAGGGCATTGTCCAGAGCAATATAGTCGGTATCGGAAAGCAGAAACACATCCGCACTGGCGGCAGGGCCATCCAGAAATTCAATTTCTCCCAGAAGGATCTCCCCGAAAAGTTCCGCCACCTGTTTTCCGTTGACCCGGACCGATGCGTGGCCATCCAGCAGAATCACCATCTGTTTCATTGCCGTGTCCTGGAAAATGATCTGTTCTCCTTTTGCTCCCTGTTTCAGGGTGACAGCGGTTTCCAGGAGCTGTCTTTCGGCATCTGTCAATGTCGAAAAAATCGCCGCCCGATCCAGAGCGGCCGGAAGAGAGATCTGCTGGTCCTGTGCCGAGGCATGGACCGCCCATAAAGGGAATCCTGCCAAAATCCACATCATGACCACAACCCAAGAAATGACGTTTTTTTTGTGTTGCATAAACCGTTCCTTTCAAACGTGAGAGTTATTCTTGCTGGGAATGCCGGGGACACTATACCATGCCGGCAGGGGGTTCCCAAGCATTTTTCCCTTTATGTCAGACACCCCCTCGGGGTAAAATCACCTGTTCCCGGTCCGAAATTTCGATTCAAGTGCTTTTTACCGGCCTACATCATTTGCATTTGCCGGAATCTGTTGCCAGGCCTTAGCTTCAAGCCGGGCGGCCTCTACAATGCCTTCGGAATGGAAAAACGTTTTAAAAA
>LQAE01000042.1_pt1 | contig 68043 bp, 70 predicted proteins | sample 1535771 | NCBI WGS metagenome assembly LQAE01 (sample SAMN04331582, study PRJNA305678) | bioreactor metagenome | isolation source: bioreactor_1 inoculated with Wadden Sea sediment 1st replicate of a... | place: Germany:Bremen
ACGTCGATAAAAAAAGATGCGGTTCTTTTAGCGCTTACGGTACAACATCGTTAATGATTCTGATTTGAAGATGGCTTCAGCCAGGCAGGAAGCGTATCTTAAAAATCAGATGGGCACAATTTTGGGCACAATTTCTGTTTTTCAGGATAAAGTGGGATAGGTGCTGATGTTGATACATGTTGCAGAAAACCTTGTCCTATGGTATTTTGAGGCTCTTAATTTGACTTGCGCGCCCGTAGCTCAGCTGGATAGAGCATTGGACTTCGAATCCAAGTGTCGGGGGTTCGAATCCCTCCGGGCGTGCCAATAAAATCAATAAGTTACGAAAAATATAAAGAATCAAGATCAAAAAAGACGGTTACAAGACGACCATTTTTATTAAGACAGAAGATGTCCACTCTCATCAGAAAGGCCACATACGCCTGGTTCTGAACCTGTTCAATATCTATTTGATTGTATCTGTCCTTTTGTCGAAACAGTCTGAAGAACTATGCATTTTGAATTTTGCAAAGTAATCACTGAGTACGCCAATCTGTCCTGAATTGGTTATTGGATTTTGTACGTCGGTAGTGGCAAGCAAGGTATATCATATAAAGCAAAATTCATAAATTTAAATAATAAATTCGTTTTGTTATGTTTTTATTTGCTGCTTTTTTAAATCACCGAAAATTGAGTTATTCAGTTAATCCGTCAGTATTATGTCCTGTATTTATCGGAAAACTTTATGAAACGGCGGGAGAATGCTTTCATTGTTGCGTACCAGAACGGGCTCAGGTGTCGTCTGAAAAAGAAAACGAGTTTTGCAGTGAGAGTTGTCACCACCAGGAATTCATTTCGCTTTACGGCCTTGATAATTGCCTGGGCTGTGTCCTCCGGTTCTTGAGCGCGGGCCAACATATGTCGCGTCATTTCTTCTATAAATTCCTTTTTAAAGCCTTTAAGTCGGGCCGTTTGATATATTGGAGTTTTCACTCCACCCGGGCATATGCAGGAGACTCCTATGTTTTTGGTGACCGCTTCGTACATAAGATTTTCGGAAAACCCGACAAGGCCGAACTTGGATGCGCAATAGGGGCCATTGTAAGGGTGAAGCGCCAATAGGCCGGCCAGAGAAGCAACATTCACAATATGTCCGGCACCTTTTTTCAACATTTTCGGGTAAACGGCATGAACAGTGTGAAGTGCACCATATAGATTGACATCAATGACACGCTTCCAATCCGCCATGTCCAGTTTTTCCACCGGGCCGACGATGGCCGTACCGGCGACATTGACGAGTATGTCTACTCCATCGGTTTTTCTATACACATCCCGAATCATTTCTTCCACCGGGTCGAATTCGGTAATATCAACCAGATACATCAGTACGTCGCATCCGTATAGGCCCAATTTTGTTTTTGTTTCCGACAATCCGCGTTGGTTGATATCGCTGATAATCAAAGGGGTTGCCCCTTCCTTGGCAAAGGCAAGGCATGCAGCTCTACCAATTCCCGATGCGGCACCAGTGATGAGAACACCTTTATTTTTGAGGGATTTCATGTCGTCTATCCTTTATTGGCATGATATTTTCGAATCAAAGTAACAATTTTTTTTACTGATCCATTCACCAGCGAGGGATGTAGCCGGAATGCCCACCATGCCAGCTGAGTATCTTTACCCACAAAAATTCTGGCTTGGTTTCGCCTTACTCCCTTGATGATTTTTCTGACGGCGACATCGACTGAAATCGGTTTGAGTGGAAGTTGGCTTAAAAATTTTTTTTTATTCTCTTCACTAACATTTACAATCCGGGTTGAATCAAACATCTCAGTCTTTACAAAAGTCGGGCAGATTGCGCTGACCTTAATTCCAAGATCGGCCGCCTCGATACGTAGGGCCGTTGACAACCCGAGTACAGCGTGTTTGCTGGCCGAATAAGGCAGTGGTATTAACGGCAGAATTCCGGAGCCGGATGATGTGTTGACGATATGGCCAAATCCCTGTTTGAGCATAACCCGATAAGCAGCCATGGTGCCGTGAATGACTCCCCACAGGTTAATATCCAAGGTCTGCTGCCAATTTTCGGTTGTCAGATCCTGAGACAAAGCAAAGGTACAGACGCCAGCGTTGTTGAACATATAATCCAGACGTCCGTATTCGGCGACCGTGTCGGTAACCAGTCGATCCACGTCCGTTTTTTGAGTTACATCCACCCTGACAGCTTTGCCTTCACCATGGTTTATTCGGATTTCCTCAACGGTTTTTTCAGCCCCAACAAGATCGATATCGGCAACCACAATCCTGGCTCCCATGGCAGCAATTTCCGTGCAGAGCTTTCGGCCGATTCCCGACGCACCGCCGGTGACTATGACAATATTCTTATTAAATAACGACATCGATTTCCTCCATTATTTCATGGTACGCAGTGATTCATTCATTGAGAGGCCCTTGTACCCGTAAATGAACGCGTTGATGCTATTGCCCGGGGCATGCAAGGTCCTGAAAAAAGTAGTATTTCCCTTTCTGCAGAAGATACACCAGGCATGTATTGCATTTTTTTAAATTATTCCCAATTATTGCCAAGCTTTTTCAATTGATTTCCGGCAAACATCATAATCCTGTAAAGTGATTCAACAAACGAAATATCGGTGGCCTTGTCACAGCAGGCATAGAACAATTCTTCAAACGTCCTGTCATCTGTCTCTATCTGATGTTGATAAGCCAAAAAACAAATACTGCAGGAAAACAATAGTGGTCTGGGCCACCAAGGCATCGCTATCACGGCATCGCATCTCTTTTGCCAGCTTCAGGTTCTGTTTTGCCATTTTGAAAAACACCTCGAAATCCCTGTGTTTACCGCAAATTCGAACGGTGTCCTCATCTGACAGATTGAGATCCGTGGATATCAATGCCCGCCAGTCGATTTTGCGCCTGTCCCGCACAAACACGAATCTGGCAGACAATCCGCCTTTTAACGTCACCAAAGCACTTGCTATGATCTTTGCGCGCGGCCACGGCTTTTTTCATCTGCCGATAGATCGCTTTCCATCCATCAAATGACCATTGTATTCATAGTGAATCTTTGAGGCTTTCTTCACCTGTATCCGTCAAACCGGCAAGCCGTGAGCATCCGAAATCCTTTGATCAATCGACCATTGCTATGATCCCACTCTCTGGACAACAGGTCTGCCGTTTTACCAAAAGCCAGGTTGTCATTGGTTGCTATGCCTCTGAAGAAATTCTTCTCCACAAAGGGCAGGGTGAATATGGCTAAAATCAAGGTGCGCCACTATGTCCATATCGTTTTCTAATGCCACATTGATGTTGAGTTATTTACTGTTTCTCACCTCAATGGACACGGTATATTGACCCAGCGCTTTATTGATCTGTTTTTTTACCGTTTGAAAATTGCGCCCATTATAAGGCCAGACCGTTATTGTCACCAGTTCACCAAATTTTTTATCATCGCGAACCATAACGTGAATATCTCCCAACCCTTCTTTTATGGGTTCAAGCTCCTTTTCAATGGCTCGTTTTATTGCGTCCCGGCGCAGGGCAGGCTTAAATATTTTACCTACGGAAGTGAGCGGCATTTCATCAATGATAATGACCCGTTTGGGTATGGCTGCCCTTTCACCAATATTCTCTTTGGCATATTCAAGAATCTGCTTTTCATCCATGGCGGCATCATTTGACAGCTGAACATAGGCGACAGGCACCTCGCCAGCGTATTTATCCGGCCATCCTACAGCGGCAGCGGTTTTTATTTCCGCCATGTTGTATAGAACTTCTTCAATGGTGGCCGGATCGATATTGTGACCCCCTCTGATGATCAGTTCTTTTTTTCTTCCAGTAAGCCAGAAATATCCGTCTTCATCCATTCTGCCCAGGTCACCGGTATTAAAATACCCGTCAGGAAACCAGATGCCTTTGTTGTGAATGTCTTCGACATACCCCTTGAAAATGTTGGGGCCTTTCACTGCTATGACACCGATTTCTCCGGCTTTGGCAGGGCCCAGGTAACCCCCATTTTCATCTGTGACAACCAACTTTATATCCTGGTAAGGCATGCGCATACCGATACTGCCGATTTTTCTTTTTCCGTCTTTGGGATTCAATGCGGACGCCACCCCGCCTTCGGTTAATCCGTATCCTTCAAGTAGTTTTATACCGGTATGGGATTCGAACCGTTTAAAAAGCTCTGTGCTTAAGGGGGCAGCCCCGCAAAGGGCATATTGAAGTGAAGAGATATCCGCACCGTTTATCGGTGTATCCAGAAGCATGGACAGCACCGTGGGAACAGCTGAAAAAAAATCGGCGTCAAAGGTTTCAACAATTTTAAAAAATTGTTGAATAACAGTTGGGTCCCGGTATCCGCCTGGCGAAAGCAGGACCACACTTGCCCCTACCGCAAATGGCGCCAACCCGGTGACAATGGTGCCGTTGCAATGGAACAGGGGTAAACCGCAAAGCAAGGTGGATCTGGATGTGAATCCAACCATTTTTTTTAAAATCCAGGCCATTATAATTTCATTATAGTGGGTTCGCCTGGCCAGCTTGGGCCTGCCCGTGGTGCCACCTGTGTGGTAAATGGAGGCAATGTCCTGGGCAGCGATGTTTCGGGTAAAGGAAAGCCCGTCTCCACTGTATTTTTTTATTTCATCATTAAAATCTATGATCGCTTTTTCACTGCTGGGGCGGCCGGATACACAGATCACATGTTCCAAGTCCGGCAACTCCTTGCGGGCTGCTCTGGCTTTTTCCCAGATGTCGGTGCCCGTGGTGTCCCCCAGTGTCACAAGCACCTTTGTTTTGACCGTGCTGCATATATCTACGATGGCCTTAGGTTCCAGCATTGGATTTATGGGGTTAGCAATTCCTGCAGCTTCCGCTCCCCACAGAGTATAGTGGGTCTGGGGAAGATTGGGGAGCAGATAGCTTACCACATCATTTGGGCCGACGTCTAAATCATGGAGCATATTGGCCGTTCGGTAAACATTGGCTAAAAATTTTTTGTAAGGTATGGTTACAGGGGAGTTATAATCCTCTCCGGTTTGAAGAAAATGCAGTGCCGGGGCCTGGGGGTTAATGGCTGCCCCCTTTTCCAGGGCCGCCAGGGTGCTTTCAACTTCCAGGCGTTGAGAAACAGGGATTTTCTCAATTTCCAGAATGTCATTCATATCTCTTATAGGACCTTCAACTGTCATGAGAACATTACCTCCTTTAAGAAAGGGATTGAGAGGCTAATCCAGCTGGAATACGGATGAGGCCGTTCCGGACATGATCACTTCAATTTCTTCAGGCGTAAACACGATATCAGACTGGGGCTCCGTAAACACCTTGACCCATTGTTCCGGCGGCATCACCGTGCAGGGGAGCGGGGCATCCGTGGCCCACATCAGCCGGCCAGCACCGCATTCGTCTATCAAAAGCCTGAGCCAGCCGTAAAATTTTTCCGTTCCCCAGGTGTGGTAATTAAACTGATGGTAGGAAAGGTCAAAGTAGAGGTTGGGAATGAGTTTGCCGTACATCACCGCCTCTTCCCATAAATCCATTGCCACATGGGCCATGATAAACTTGGTGTCCGGAAACCGGGTGGCGGCTTCTGCCAAAAACAGAGAGCGCTGGTGGTCCAAGTATACGGGAGCGCCGGCTGGGCCCCAGTATGAAACACCAGAGGGACATTCCAGTGGGCACATTTTTCATACAGGGGATACAGTATCTCATCGGTGGGGTAGAAACCGGCGGCCGGATGGAGTTTAAACCCGCCCATTCCCCATTCTTCAATGCATTGTTCAGCATGTGCGATCGCTCCGGGGCGCTTGGATCCAGGGCACAAAGCGCAAGGAAACGGTCCGGATTGTTTTTGGCAATCCGGGCATAATGACGGTTGATCTCAAAGGGATGCATGGCCGGGTCACCCAGCTCTTTGCCGAAATCCGATCCAAAGATAACCGCTTTATCGATTCCGGCGGTGTCCATCTGGACAAAATTTTTCGCCATCAGGGTCATACATACCTGTAATCAGATTATTCCTGGCATCTTCCAGGGACATGTCGATGTTATGTTTGTTTTTCAATACCAGCCGCATGGTTCTGGCCATTCCCATTTTATAGGCTTCGGGAATGCCGTCTTCGCTGAATAGATGGACGTGGGTATCATAAATCTTCATAGCAAAATCTCCGTTACAATTTTATAGGGCCGGGCCGTGAATCTGAGTACCGACCCGAATATGTCATACGTCGACGTTAGAGGCCTTCAGGTCTTATATCCATGGGCACACTGGGTTCCTTTCCGATTTCCGGCAGGGTCTGCCAGACCCGTTTTTTAATGGGAAGAATGGGGCGGCGGGCATATTCATCCATATACTGCTCGTATCCCACCGTTGGATTTTTGATGCACCTGCAGGGAAGGGCCAGCATAAATCGGCTGACACATCCTGTATTGCAACGGGTGCATTTGATGATCTCGTTCTCTCTGCCCTCTTGAACTTTGACGACCCAGTCGGGGTCGGCAATCTGCTGCCTGCCCTGGGACACCATATCGGCAGCGCCTGATTTGAGAGTCTCCACCACATTGGCCGGGTTGTGGACCGACGGGCAGATCAATGGGATGTTCAGGTTCTCCTTGATCACTTTAGCCTTTGGGATGACCTGGCCTTCATGGTTGGGAAGGAAGTCATTCATTTTTTCATAGGACCCGTCCGACAGATGTATGAAGTTGGCCCCTTCTTCTTCACAGCGTTTGGCAATCCGCTTGAAATCCTCGTTGGTGCATCCTTCCGGGACATTGTCCGATGCACTTAAGCGCACGCCCACATTGAAGTCCGGACCCGTGTATTTCCGGCAGGAATGGATGCATTCCACCAGAAAACGGATCCGGTTTTCAAATGTGCCCCCGTATTCATCGGTCCGCCGGTTGGATCTCTTAGAAAAAAAAGTATGAAGCAGATACCCGTGAGGCGCATGGATTTCCACACCGTCAAACCCACATCGCTTGGCAAGTTTGGCTGACACTCCGAGGTCGTGCACCAGGATTTGGATTTCTTCCACGGTAATTTCTCTTGGGGTCTCCCCATTCATGTGAGTCCCGGGAATTTTGTTGGCAAAGCTGATCAATTCCTCCACATCCTCCGTCTGCGGGATAGCGCCCTGGTATCCGCATGCCCGGACGAGGGCCAACGGATCCATTCCGTTGACAAGATTTTCAGGATATGTGGCATAAGGGATGGGAGAGGCGGATACCGGTTGGATGGCCCCGGCTTCACTGGTGCCTTGGCGGCCCGGCCCCAGGCCCAACTGGACAAATATTTTCGCCCCGAATGCGTGAACATGTTCCACTAGCTCAGACATCCTAGGCACGTACAATTCATTGCACAGGCTGGCATTGTTATATTTTTTATAGGTATGTGCCGTGGGGTGGTCACTTGCCAGCACCGCTTCCGTGATGATAAGTCCGGTTCCCCCCTTGGCGCGGGCAGCATAGTAGGCCATCTGCTGGTCGCTGACTTGGTGGTTCGGGCCCGTGTAATTCATGTTCATGGGGGCCATGGCGATCCTGTTTTTAATCTCCACATTGCCGATGGTGATGGGTTCAAAAATCAGACTGTAATCCCTGCTTTTTTCCGCGACTGAATTCATGGCTACTTCCTCCTCTGAAAAAAATGGTGATGTGTATCTCAGATCCCAACCTTTCGGATTGTTTTGTCGATCGGAATGAATTTGGGGAGTGTGACCTCAGAGGTCACGGGATCGAATTTAACTTGTACCGGCATATCACAGCGGATGTCATCAAAGTCACATTCCTCGATATTGGTTAAAATATTGAACCCTTCCTCCAGCGTGACCACAGCAAGAACAAAGGGCACATGGGGCATGAATTCCGGCGGGGCCGCATCATAGGTGACCGTAAAAGAGAAAATTTTCCCTTTGCCCGAAGATTCCTGCCAACCCAGGTTGCGGCCCATGCAGTTGGAGCAGGTCCGCTTCGGAAAAAAAATCACTTCGCCGCAATCCCGGCATTTCTGGTAAAGCAGTTGGTTGTTTTTGCATCCCTCATAGAATCGCCGGCTCAACTCGGTCATTACCGGCAGCGGTTTGGTATACTCAGTCATTGTTAAACCTCCCTTCCTAACACACCCACGTGAAAATCCATGCCCACGCCCCCTGACGCCGTTTCAACAACGATATCGGCCTTTTCGACCTGGCGGTCTCCCGCCTTTCCCATGATCTGGCGGGCCGCTTCAACCAGGATGGCAATGCCGCCTCCTGCCCCGGTGTGCCCCTGGGCCATCATGGCGCCATTGGTTGACACCGGCAGCCTGCCCCCTGGTGAGGTATGGCCCTCTTCTACAAATTTTCCGGCAGTGCCTCGTTCACAGAGCCCAAGTATCTCCATGGACATGAGGACAAAAGAGGGGAAGGCATCATAAATTTCGGCCACGTCAACATCCCCAGGGTCAATTCCGGCCATCTGATAAGCGTCGGTAACCGCCGGCCCCCAGGCTTCGGTAAAGTCCGCAGGTTGATGGGTGACAGTGAAATTCGTGCTTCTGGATGACATCCCCAGTATATATGCGGGTTGCTTGCAAAGTTTTCTCGCCCTTTGGGCGGTGGTGACGATGTATGCGGCGGCTCCGTCGCAGAGAATATTCATCATCTTTTTTCGCACCGGAGATGAGATCATTTTGGATGAAACAATTTCCTCCACGGTTTTTGGCTTTCGAAGAAAGGCATTGGGATTCAGTGCCGCCCATTTTCTCAAGGATGTCACAACGGCCGCGATCTGTTCTTCAGTGGTGCCGGTGTCATGCATGTAGCGCTGCTGGAGCAGGCCGCCCAGGGCAAGCTGGCTAAACCCGTAAGGGGTTTCATATTCTTGGTTGACTGATACTTTGGAAAACTGGGTTAAGGCTGTGCCAAGATCAATTCCCGTGCCCATGCGGTCGCAATGAACCACCATAACCGCCTTGGAAAGCCCTGTACACACCAGTGCGCTGGCCACTTTCAGAGAATTGGCGGAACTGGACCCGCCGGACATCACCTGGAAATTGGCTTTTGCCGTTTTCGTCATGCCCAGCTCTTCAATCATCCATGAGCAGATCATATTGGCATTGTCCAGGGAATTGCTGACAACCCCTATGGGAATAACCGTATCTATTTCATCCTTGGATATACCGGCATCTTTGATGGCCATATCGCATACATCCACCGCGGCACTGATAAAGGTCCGGTCCGGAAACAGGCCTGTAGGCACTTCTCCGATTCCCACAATGGCGGCTTTGCCCCGAATACTGTCTTGCGTCATGATGAACTCCTTATAAGTTTAACTGTTAAAATCCCAGGATCATACGCCCGATGATGCTTCTCTGCATCTGGGAGGTGCCACCGCCGATCATCCCCATTTTTGCATTCCAAAGGCTTCTTCCCACGGAATACTCGGCCATGCATCCGTTGCCCCCGTGGATCTGAATTGCCTTATCCGCGACCCGGAATGCGGCTTCGGTGATAAAGGTCTTTGCAATGGCGGCATCTATGCTGATATCCTTTCCCTCATCTTTTTTCCAGGCCAGGTGGTGAACCAGGTGGCGGGAGGCTTCGATGTCCATTTTCATTTCCGCCAGCATGGCCTGCACCAGCTGAAACTGGCCTACGGGCCGGCTGAACTGCTCTCTGGTTTTGGCATATTGAATGCTTTGCTTCAGGTCATTCTCCATCAGGCCTACAAAGGGGGCGAATGCGATTCGTTCCCATCCCAGGGAAAACAGCATTTGGGAAAATCCCTGATTTTCTTTGCCCAGGAGATTGGCCTCAGGTACCCTGCAGTCATCAAAAAACAGCTCACCCGTGGGTGCATCATGGTTGCCGTATTTTTTAAGAGGGATGCCTGTTGTGAGGCCAGGTGTGTCTTTCCCCACAATAAACATGGACAGTCCCCGCCCTTTTGCACCAGGGTCGGTTGAGGCAAACACCACAAACACATCTGCGATGGGGGCATTGGAAATAAAGGTTTTTGATCCGTTCAGCACATAATAGCCATCCTTTTTTTCGGCTGTGGTCTTCATACTTGTGGCATCTGAACCGGCATCGGGCTCGGTCAGGGCAAAAGCGCCGATCCGTTCACCTGAGGCCATTTCAGGCAGATACTGCTCTTTTTGCGCTTGGGTTCCCAACTCGGCAATGGGCATGGCCGTAAGTAAAAGATGACTTGCCAATGCCACAAGGAGGCCGGCGTCTCCACTGGCCCTGGCAAGGGCAATCAACGCTGTCACAGTGGTGAGTGCCCCTTCTCCGTCTCCGCCGAAGTCTTCAGGGATACACAAACCGGTCAGGCCGAATTGTCCCAGTTTGTCCCATATTTCAGGGGAAAACCCTGACGTCAATGCGCGCTCATCCACCCCTGGACGTAGCTCCTTTCTGGCAAATTCCTCTACGGATTTGCGGAACATCTCTTGTTCTTTGCTTAGGGAAAAATCCATCGTTTATCTCCTGTGTTCATATTTCCTGGTTCATACCCAATAGGCTCATGAGGGAAAGTTCACCAAGGCTTCTCCGGCTATGACACCTTCTCCGTTCTGGTTGACCACGTTTAACATGCACGTCACCAGATTTTGATTGTTTTCCTGTTTTTTGTGTGAAACATTTCCGGAAAAAAAAAGAGTGTCTCCGGGCCATACAATTCCCGTGAACCTTATTTTATATTGCTTTAACACCCCGTAACCAGCCCAGTCCGTCACCACTTTTGCCAACATGCCGCCGTGCATCAGCCCATTGGCAAAAATGGATGGCAGGCCGCTGGACACGGCAAACGCTTCATCGTGATGAATGGGTTGAAAATCGCCTCCGGCACCGACATATTTAATGATATGTGTCCGGGTCACTTTAAGGTCAAAGGATGGCAGTGCTTCGTTCTCCCTGACATTCTCAAATCTCTTTAATGCATATTCGGCCATGCCACACCTCGCTATGAATTATCTTTCGATGAAAAGATTGTTAACCGTTATCACCAGTTCATTGGCATTGTCGAAGAATAGATTTTTCATTTCGACGAATGTCATGGTTTTCCCATCGCCACTCTGCTTTTCATAGATATCGCCCACATGAATTTCTCCGCGCAGGGTTTCGCCGGCACAAACCGTACGCTCATAAATGAATTCCGCCTCACCGTGGACACTGGTGGCGACATTCATCCCCAGCTTTTGGGTCATCTCCATCACATAGTTATCCGATTCAATATGAAACCCGTTGGTAACAGGAAAGGTCGGCGGCATGGGAACATTTGGAAACCCTTTGGACAACGCATAATCCGGGTCGGAATAGATTTCGCTCTTATCCATGACAGCTGAAGCAAATTCTCTTATTTTTCCCCTTTCAACAGGCATTAGGAACTCAAGTATCTTTTTCCCTTTAAGATTTTTATCGATCATGGTGCTGGTATCCCTCCTTTTTTCGGTCCGATCACCGGAATTGATAGTACAAAAGTTTTCGATATTATTTTATTATTAAATAATATCTAATAAATAGTATTTGCTAATTTCTGAAACAAAAAAAGAACAGCTCGGCTGCTAGTTTGTTTCTAATCTATCGTTTTAACCTTGTTATGCCATTCAAATAGTGCCAATTGATATGAAATAGTTTATGCAATCTTGCTGTTAGCAGTTACTACTAAAAATGAAACATGTCAATACTTTTTTTCTCGTTGTGGCTGGCGATCCGTCAGTCACGCCCGCGTGGTAGTTTTATGATTTAAGTATTACGCACCAGGATTTTTTTTATGATGTCAAAATAGTGCTCATATTTAAAATTTTTATCTTCCAAAGCCTCTTTCATGCCGACCACACAAAAGTATTGATAACAGAAAAAGGATGAAAAAAATTGAGGGTTCAGGTTCCTATCAATTGTCCCTCTCCTTATCGCTGAATGAACCACCTTCTCAATGCTAACGATCAGTCTTCCCATGGCGGTCTCAAAGGCGATGTTAAAATCCGCATCATCCTTATAGCTGAGCATATGGACCAGGAACATGGACTTGTCCGGATTGTGGTCGACAAAATCGAAATATGCTTTACAAATGGCTTCGATGCAGGCGATTTCATCGGTCTCATGTTTTTGTAAAATCGCCTTATTTCCACCGTTGAGTTGCCCCATAATGGATTTGAAACAGGCGAGAAACAATTCTTTTTTATTTTTGAAATGCTTATATAAAGTCGGTTCCGAAATCTTGGATTCTCTTGCGATCATGGCGGTTGTTGCTGCTTTATAGCCCCTGCTGTTAAAAATCCGGATGGAATTATCCAGTATGGTCTGGTGCCTGTTTTCATATAACAGCAGTTTTTCTCTTGATTTATCGACTATATTCAAAATGTTCGGCCTCTTTTGCAAAATTAATATCAGTTACTTAAAGTAGAAGTAGCATGCACTATTTTTTTTGTCAAACGTATTTCTGCCAATAAAATTTGCATTTAGCCAAGGAGTTAATGTCGGAGGAGAGTTTTTCATGAAAGGCTCCCAAAAAAAGACTTGACAAATCGATAAAATAGTGGTCTGTAGAAGATTAATAGCAATCACTACCAGTTTTATTTTTTTTAGTTTCATAATGATAATGTATACTAATAAACTTGCCGGTTGCATAGTGAATGTCTGGGAAATTTCAAAAAAAAGGGAGATTCTATGAGAAAAACACTGGTTTCACTTTTAGACAAGCGGATTCAAGATACACCCGAACGGGTCTATTTAAAATTTCGCGAAAAGAGCGGGGCCTGGGAAGAAATTACCTGGAACGCCTATGGGCAAAAGATTAACCGCTTATCAAAAGCCTTGATCAGTTATGGCATAAAACAAGGAGATAAGGTGTCGCTCATCGGACCGAGTTCTCCCAAATGGTTTGTGGCGGATATGTCGACGATGACCATTGGAGCTGTGATTGCCCCCATATATATTACCAGCAGTGCTGAACAGATCTCCTATATTATTAACCATTCCGGGGCAAGGCTTTTGTTTGTTAACGACATCAGCTATTACCGCCGGATTGAGCCGATTCTTAAAAAGATGCCGCATCTTGAGCAGGTGATTCTGCTGAACGGGACGGCTCCGCCTGACAATGCCCTGTTGACGGATCAGGCTTCCTTCCTGGCCTTAAGTGACAAAACATCGGGAAAGGAATTAAACCGGCGGCGGTTTTGTGTTACCGAAAATATGGCCGCCACCTATATCTATACCTCCGGCACAACAGGGAATCCAAAGGCGGTGATACTGAGCCAGAAAAACTATTTCGCAGCGGCTCAAAGTGTCTTCCAATGGCAAAAGTTTCTGGCAGAAGATAAGACCGTCACCCAGATTAAGCACATCTGCTTTTTAACCCTGGCCCATGTTTTTGAACGGAACATATCAATGACCGCCCCCCTTTTGACAGGGGCTTGCATCTATTTTGGCGATTTGAACAATGCCATGGAAGAATTAAGGCAGATACAGCCGACTATGGTGGTGGCACTGCCCAGAACCTGGGAAAAAATGTATGAGGGCATCATGGCGTACAGGGGGCAGATGCCCAAAATCCAGCAGGAAATATTTGACCGGGCTATCAATACCGGCAAAGCCTACAATATGCATCTTTATGAAAAGACACCCATACCGCCGGAACTGAAAAAAAATTACGACGCGGCCCATGATATGGTGATCGCAAAGGTGCTGGATGTACTGGGCTGTTTTAACGAGGCAAAACACATCATGACCGGTGGTGCGGTGTCTTCCAAGAAGGTCATTGATTTTTTCTTCTCCATTGGGATCTGGATTTGCCAGGTATATGGCCAGACCGAATCCTTAGGCATGGGGTCGGCTGAGACCAGGGATTATCTCCGGTTCGGCTCAGTGGGCAAAGCTTTCCCTTTTTCAGAAATTGAAATCGCCGATGATGGTGAGATTGTGCTGAAAAGCGACATGGTTTCCCCGGGTTACCATGATGAACCTGAACTCAACCAAACCGCCTTTAAGGACGGATGGCTTTACACCGGAGATATCGGGACAATTGACACGGACGGCTATCTGTTTATCACCGGCAGAAAAAAGGACATAATCATCACCTCTGGGGCTAAAAATATCACCCCGGCCAAAATAGAGGGCGCACTGATGAATTCGCCCCTGATCGAACATGCTGTTGTCGTGGGGGAAGGGAAAAAATTTCTCACCGCCCTGCTGACCCTCAGCCTGGAGGGGGGGAAAGCCTGGGCCGGGAACCGGGGAGAGCATGTCGAGACCTATGCGGATCTTTTGGGACTTGAGCCCGTTAGTCATGAAATAGATCGCCATGTTGCGCAGGTTAACGAAAAATTCTCAAGGGTGGAGCAGATAAAAAAGTTTTCCATTCTTCCTGAACCGTTGACCGAGAAAAAAGGAGAACTCACGGCGTTGCTGAAATTAAAACGCTTCAAAGTCATCAAAAATAACGACAGGCTCATTGAAAAAATGTACACCTGATGACTGTGCTTCAATCCCGGATTCTCTCGTCTGAAGTTGAATCCTTTAGTTTTTTTTGCCTTGAAATACTCTTCCGGGTCAAGCCGAGGATGTGCGCTATTGTTAAAAAAAATCGCAACTATCGTATTGGGAGAATTATCTATGGAAAATATTAGGGAACTCAGACTGCGGCAAAACAACCGGTGGCCAATAAGGTCAGCCATGATTCTAATAACGCTGCTCACGTTATTTTGTTTTTATGACTGTTCCCAGGCCCTGGAGGCGGATCTGGGCAAGGGGGTCACCATGGATATGGATGTCACCCTGAAATACAGCGCTGCCATACGGGTTGAGGATCAGGATATTGATCTTCTGGCCGACGTAAACGCAGATGACGGCAACCGGAGTTTGATAGAGGAGATTTCATCAACAACCGGTTTTCAGCCCTGATGGACATTGACATCAACCGGGACAATATCGGATTTTTTTTACGGCCCAGGGCTTTTTATGATTTTGCCTACGATGGCAAGAATGCAAATGATTCCCCGGCAACCAATAACAATGGCCCCTTATATGGCGGCCCCCTTACCCGTACTGATGAATTTACAGACCGGACCAGGGGCACCCATAGGGATACGGCTGAAATTCTGGACGCCTATGCATACGGGACCTTTGACCTGGGGGAACGGGATCTGGTCCTCAGGGCCGGTAAGCAGGTGGTCAGTTGGGGAGAAAGTGTCTTTATTACCAATGGCATTTCATCCGCCCAAAACCATGTGGATGCCACCCAGGCGAACACACCGGGCATGGAGCTTAAAGAGTTGTTTCTGCCGTCGGGCCAGATTTACTCCCAGCTGGATCTGTGGCCCGGGTTTACCCTGGCCGGATTCTATCAATGGCAATGGGAAAAAACCGTATTGGATGAAGCCGGCGCCTATTTTTCCACCAGTGATTTTTTAGATGAAGCCGGCAACAGAATTCTCCCTGTGATTTTAGCCCCGGGAATGGCCCCGAGTATTGACAGAGCGGCAGATGATCCGGCGGATGATTCAGGGCAATGGGGCATTGCATTGCGGTATCTTGCCTCACGGCTTAATGACACGGAATTTGGTTTCTATTTTATCAATTATCATGAAAAAAGTCCCATGCTCATCTGGCAGCCTACAGGTGGATCTGCCGACGTGGACTGGACCACCCAGCCGTTGCCTGTCGGCATGGGTGCACAGGCCAATATGATAGACAATTCCTCCTATCATCTAAGCTATGCCGAGAATGTGAACCTGTACGGTTTCAGCTTTGGTACGGTGGTCGGTGAAACAAACATCGGCGGGGAGCTGAGTTTTCGCACGGGTTATCCGGTGGCGGTGGATAATCCGTCAAACCTGCTGGGTTTTAGCTATAGGGATGCGGATGTCCTCCAGGCCCAGGCCTCTATAGTCCATATTCTGGGCCCGGGGCCCAAGTCTCTATGGGACAATCTTACCATTGTGGGCGAACTGGGCTGGAATCGTGTTTTCGGCCTGAATGATTCAGAGCTCTACTACGATAAGACCGCGTGGGGGGGCATCGTCAAAGTCACACTGGATTATTTTACCGTTTTGCCCGGGCTTGACTTGAAAGTCCCCTTTATCCTTAAGTTTAACCCGCAAGGCATTTCCTCGGTCACCGGAACATTTACAGAGAACGCGGACAGCATATCCCTGGGCCTGGATTTTACATTTGTCCAGAAATATCAGTTCGGGGTTAATTACACGGCCTTTATCGGGTCTTCTTCGGACAATCGTAAGACAGATAGAGATTTTATCGGATTGAATTTTAAATACACATTTTAACCAAACGCGTATCAACAAAAAAAGTTAAAGGGGGTCTGAATGAAAATCGAAAATATGACCATTAACACATTCTTTTGTACATTAGTGATACTTGCCTGTATGTCAGCCCATGCCGGTGTATCCGAGAAAGAAGCCCTTCGCCTTAAATCGGATCTGACACCCTTAGGAGCTCAGCGCGCCGGTAACCCTGAAGGAACCATTCCCCCTTGGGAAGGGGGACTCACGGGCCCGCCCCAAGGCATCACCATCAATCCCGGTGACCGATATCCGGACCCTTTTAAAAACGATGAGGTGATCTACACCATTACATGGAAAAATGTGGAAACCTATAAAGATAAGCTGAATCCGGGGACCATTGCCATGCTGAAACGGTATCCGGATACCTATCGGCTTGATGTTTACCAGACACGCCGTTCCCAGGCTGTGCCGGAATGGGTTTACGCCAACACCTTTGAGAACGCCGTCCGTGCATCCCTGACTGAAGACAAGCTGGGTGTCACAGGTGCATACGGAGGAATACCGTTTCCCATTCCCCAAAATGGAGAGGAGGTAATTTTCAACCATATTTTGCGCTATGGAGGTGCTGCCAGGACGGGACCCTATTTTTCAGGCATTGTCGATGCATCAGGCCAGTTTATCGCCGGTGGTGGTGGTAAAGATTATGAACAATATCCTTATTATTTCAAAGACGGAAGCATTGATACATTTAAAGGAGAGATTTGGTATATGCTCAATGACTTCACCCGGCCGGCCCGCAGGAAAGGAGAACTTCTTCTAGCCAGAGATCCTTTAAATCAATCCCTCTACGATCGAAAGGCCTGGAGTTACCTTCCCGGCCAGCGCCGGGTCCGCCGGGCCCCCAGTGCGGGATATGATACGCCCAATCCCAGTTACAGCGGAATGGTGGTCTATGACGACGGGTTTATGTTTAACGGCAACATTGACCGCTTTAACTGGGAAATCCTGGGGAAAAAGGAGACATACATCCCCTATAATTGCTACACGCTCCACAATGCATCCCCCGAAGATATCATTATGAAGGGGCATGCTAATCCTGATGTTGTCCGGTGGGAGCTTCACCGTGTATGGGTCTTGGCTGCGACCCTGAAAGAAGGGCACCGCCATATTTATGGCAAACGGATATTTTTCATTGATGAAGACAGCTGGAATATCCTGATGAAGGACCAGTATGACGGCCGGGGCAACTTGTGGCGCACATCCGTGGCAATGAGTTGGAATCATTATAATCTGCCTGGAAACATTATCGTTACCGTCTTTGATTATGATTTTCAAAAAAACGAGTATGCGGCAGCGGCGCTCTTAAACTGGGATGAAGACTATATGATCGTCTATCCCGATACCGGGATTGACGAAAAACTGTTCACACCTGAATACTTAAGAAAGCTTGGCCGGCGTTAGAGGAGATAATCAGCCATGAATACCCGACTTCTTAGATGTTGCAGAATAGTAAGCCAGCCTGCGGCGCCGGTCTCTGTGATTTGTCTGTGGGCAATTATCATTCTCCTGTGTGCTGCCGGAATGGCCCCGGGCCAGACCACCAATGATCCGCTGATGACTCCGGCTGAAAAAACTAACGTCAATCGGTTGTTAAAATCAATGCTGTTTGATACGGCGAATACCGGCGAAAGGCTTATCGCAGTGGGGGAGAGAGGCCATATCCTCTATTCCGAAGACAACGGATTGACTTGGGAGCAGGCCCTCGTTCCGGTCAGCGTCACCCTGACAGCCGTATATTTTCCGACCCCATGCCAGGGCTGGGCCACCGGCCATGACGGGATTGTGCTTCACACCCATGACGGCGGCAGGTCCTGGACCGTGCAATTGGATGGAAATCAGGTCAATACATTGGTGGTGGAGCACCTCAGGCAGCTTGCCGGACCAAAAAAGAGCAACAACGGAGTTTATCACATAGATGATCTTCAATTTTTATTATCCGATGCAAGAAGAGCGCAAAAAGAAGGTCCCACAAGGCCTTTCATGGATGTCTGGTTTAAAAATGAAAAAGAAGGACTGGTCATAGGCGCTTTTGGGCTGATCCTCAAAACCCTGGACGGGGGCGCTACATGGTGTCCCATTCACGAACAGATGGACAATCCCGACGGTTTTCATTACTACGGAATCGCCAGGGCCGGGCAATCTCTGTTCATTATTGGGGAAGGAGGCATGATTTTTCGCTCCAGAGACGATGGAAACACATGGAGACGTCAGATATCTCCATATCAGGGATCTTTTTTTGGAATTGTGGGCCATCCATCAGGCAACTTTGTCATGGCGTTCGGGATGCAGGGCAAAGCCTTCTGTTCAACGGATATGGGGACAACCTGGGAGCCGGTAAAACTGGACAGCCAGACATCGTTATCCGGGGGGACAGTGTTGCCGGACGGTACCGTGGTCATCTCCGGTGTCAACGGCCATTTATTCTACAGCAAGTATGGGACAGAACCCTTTTCTTCTCTTTCCTTTAAATTTCCCGGATGCATGGCCATATCGCACGCTGAATCGCACGGCGTCCTGTTGGCGGGACTAAAGGGATTGGCACGAACCACCGTATCAAACACCAGATAAAGGGTTTGAAAATATGACACACCAAAACCATTCAACCTCATTGCGACCCCCAATTGCGGCATTTATGGAAAAGATGCTTTTTAAAAATCGTTTTACGGTGGTTCTGCTCTTCTTGTGTATCACCTTTTATCTTGGGCTGAATGCAATGCAGCTTCGTCCTGAAGCCAGTTTTCTGGATATGATTCCCACATATCACCCCTATATCGAGAACTATATTGCGCATAAGGATGATTTGCGAGGCATGGGAAACGTGGTGCGTATTGCGGTGGAAACCACCCAAGGAGATATTTTTTCAAAGGCCTACCTGAAAACACTGAAACGCATTAACGATGAAATTTTTTATATATCTGGAGTAGACCGTGGTGCGCTAAAATCATTATGGACCCCGCTCACCAGATGGACAGAGGTCACATTGGAAGGTCTGGCCGGGGGACCTGTCATCCCGGACAGTTTTGACGGGTCCGGGGAAAGCCTTGACCAAGTGAAGGCCAATTTGATGAAATCGGGTGAGATCGGCACCCTGGTGGCCAATAATTTCAAATCCAGCAGTATTCTGGTCCCACTCCTGGACCATGACCCTGATACGGGCCGCCCTCTAGACTACCAAAAGTTGTCACGGGATCTTGAAGCCCTTGTCCGGCAGAAATATGAAGATGATGCCATTAAAATTCATATCACCGGATTTGCAAAAATCGTTGGCGACCTCATAGACGGATTAATGCGGGTGCGCTTATTCTTTTTTATCGCTTTTTTTACCCTGGTTCTCCTTTTATATTATAATTCGCGCTGCTGGAAGGGAACATTGATACGCAGTGCATTATCCCTTGTTGCCGTGATATGGCAATTGGGTGTATGGCACCTGCTTGGGTACGGACTCAATCCGTACTCCATGCTGGTGCCCTTTTTAATCTTTGCCCTGGTGATCAGCCACAGCACCCAAATGTACAATGCCATGGCCCATGAAGTGATGGGGGGTGCGGATAAACTGACGGCTGCCAGAAGAGCCTACAGGATGATCCTTCTACCCGGTCTTGCCGCCCTGTTTACCGATGGCATCGGTTTTGCCACACTTTTTGTCATCCGTATCGGGGTGATTCAGGACGTTGCCCTGGGAGCCAGTATAGGCGTCGCGGTGGTGGCCCTGATGACCTTGTTACTCTTTCCGGTTCTTATGTCATACGCAGGCATCGGCATGGGGAACATCCGGCAGCTCAAAATGGCTGAAGAAACTGCAGCACACCCAGTCTGGAGGACACTGGCCGGTTTCACCCGTCCCAAAATGGCCCTGATTGCCGTCACCGCTGCCATGATCACCTTAGGCACAAGCATTTACCTCAAACAGGATCTTAAGATCGGTGACCTAGATCCGGGTGCGTCGGAACTCAGACCGGATTCCCGTTATAACCTTGATAATGCGTTTATGAATGAGAACTATTCCATGAGCAGTGATGTGTTTGTGGTAATGCTCAAAACCCCGGCCTCGGGAAACAGCAATTATAACGCAGTTGCCGCAACAGACCGGCTGAAATGGAAACTTGAACAGACAAAAGGGGTTCAGGGCGTTGTGACCTATACGGATTATCTGAAACTGCTGAACGCGGCATTCAGTGAAGGAAACATGAAATGGATGGCAATTCCCCGCAGCAAATCCGCATTGGATAATATGGTCCTCAGGGTGCCCATGTTTTTGGCAAGTAAAAACGGCACACTGTCACCCATTATCGTTTATCTCAATGATCATAAAGCAGACACACTGGAGCGTGTGGTCAGCGTGGTGAATACCTTTGCGGATTTAAATAATACGGATCAGATGCAGTTTCTCATGGCGGCGGGAAATTCAGGTATTGAGGCGGCAACCAATATTGAAATATCAAAAGCCCAAACCACGATGATGATCCTTGTTTATTCCGTGGTATTTCTCATATGCATGATCACCTACAAAAGCCTGGGCGCTGCTGTCTGCATTGTTGTTCCCCTTTATATCACGTCGATTTTAAGCGAGGCTATGATGGCAACCCTGGGCATCGGTGTAAAAGTTTCGACACTGCCGGTGATTGCCCTAGGCGTCGGCATTGGCGTGGATTACGGCATCTATATATTCAATAAACTCCGCTTTCGGATCGACAGCGGTGATACACTTGAAGAAGCATATTACCATACTCTGAAATCCACGGGCCGGGCGGTTATGATTACAGGAATAATCATGGCCACAGGGGTGTCAACCTGGGTATTCTCACCGATTAAATTCCAGGCCGACATGGGTCTCCTCCTGACCTTTATGTTTTTGTGGAATATGGCAGGTGCGATGATACTTTTACCGTCACTCGCATATTTTTTAATTAACATGAAAGCGTTTTTAGTGCGGTTGATCCCAATTTTCAGATCCCTCGCTTAAGTGGGTGGGCATCCGCAGCTTGATCCGGTAAGGAAAAAAGACGTATGAAAAGACGATTAAAAGACATCTCCGAATTCAGGTTGGTGGCCCGAATGATGGGATGTTACTCACATTCCATACCCTTATATGCAATTTTATGGAAATTTTTTCGAAAGACTAATACCATCTATCCCCAGGAACGGTGAATCAAAAATCCAAAATTCTGCTCTATTCCATACTGATCTTTATATGCACGAAGGACATCATAGGAACTATGCTGGTTGAGACCTTCACTGGGGACATTGCTTATAAGCACAAAGCACCCCGGATTCTTCTCTGAGATTTGATGCACCATCTGTTTCCTTCAATTCTGCGCTGATGCCGTACATCATTCTGTCCAAGGATCGAGTGCCATCTTTTTTAGGCCTGCCACGTTTATGATTGGGAATTTTAATCACCTGGGTGATCGGTGTGCAGAACTGATGATTGACCTTTTTATAACTTCAGCAGCTTTCTGAGCATCGGCCTGGCAAAAAAATTCTTTTTTCGACAGGGCAATGAGTTGCTTTGTTAATTCTTGATGTTCTCTGTGTAGTTCACGATCAATCCGCTTTTGTCGCCTTTTATCATGTGCACTGGTGTGACGGTTTGATGGGTTCGATCATGGCGGATTTAAAAATTTCGGAACTGCTGTCGAAAGAAAAAAGTCTTTCCTATAATATCGATCCAAAAAAATTAGACTTCCTGCCCGATTGAAATCACCTCGACGTCTTTGTCCTCTCTTTTTTGATTTCAAGGCCTCTTCCAGGATGTTCACGGCTCCCCGCAGGCTATCCGGCGCCAGATAGCTATGCTGTTGTGTCATGGTCAGATCTTTGTGTCCCGGCATTTCCTTTACCCGGTAAGGATCAACATCCTCCATGACCGGCCAGCTGGCAAAGGTGCGGCGGAAAATGTGGAATGTCACACGCTGCCGGGGATCATCCACCCCTTGGTTAAAAAGATCGTCCGCTGTTCGTTTGAATGTCTTTGAGTTCTGAACCATCTTGGCGCAGCCACGGCCAGGAAGAACCGGATTATCTGGACCGGGATTATCCGGCTTAAAGGTCGTCAGCAGATCTTTAACCGGCTGTGTCAGTCATTGAAATACTTTTTATGTTTGCCTTTATGTTTGCCTTTGTGTTTAGAATGACGCATTTTAGGCGGTATTTCACTGGTGAGTGCCACCCTCCATCTACCCTTAAGGGTTGTAGATGCCATCCATCTACCGTCAGTCGACATACGTAGATACAAATTATTCGCAAAGTATGTATCACGAACGTTGATGACAATATATGCCCCGATTTTTGAATCATATTCAAGTTGATGTCCGTCATGGTGTTTGTGACGGTAACCGTGGGCTGGTGCATGGGGCGGAGGACCATTTTTTTGTGCTTTGACGATGGGTGTGATGATTGATTCCCTGGAATTTTAACAGCGACATCCCCGGTGGACTGGCATCCAGTTAGATAAAGCATTATCATCAAGACCAAACAGATGTTTTTTAACGATTGTGGCATTAGATTTTCCTCTCTTTGATATCAAAAAACTTAATTTATAATATAGTTCTGAATAATTTTCAGTTAATTGACTGGCGAATGAGTCAAACAAGCATTGAAAAGTCCCATTCAAAAATTTCTTCAAATTGTCAATCATTATATAAACCATCGGCAACCAGCAGGAAACGCGTCCGTTCTGACTGTCTGGTCCGGTTTAAAACGATGTTTACTAAAGTCCCGTACTGTTTGCTTGTTAATCGTATCGACAACTTGAGCTGCCATGAACCCTGCGCTATTCCATCGCCTTTCAAAGGCTACCATTATGGGCTTTTTCCCTTGGATACTTCGACCCCTTTTCCCTGGACGCTTGCCACCCTCAATGGCACCGTCCATTTCAATAATATGTTCCAATCGATAAATACTATCCCGGTGTTCCATTGCGGTTTGGATTTTTCTGAGCATATTGCGGGCAGTTGGCCAGGATACTCCGATTTGCTTAGTCAAACGCAAGGCGGAAATACCACCCTTATCAGCAGCAATCAAATAAATAGCCCGGAACCACTTTGCCAACGGCAGATTCGTCGAGTGGAACAAAGTACCTGTGGTCAAAGAGACGTGGTATTTACATTTCGAACATTGATGCATTTTTCTTGTGGTTATATAGCTGGATTTTTTACATCCGCAACGCGGACAATGAAAACCTTCTGGCCATCTGACACGAAAAAGTGTCTTTGCACATGCCGTTTCTGTTCCATATTTTTTTTGCCAGTCAAGCAAGGACATTTTAGGCATTTTCATAGTATATTCGCTTTATTTTCCACAACGATTTGATATGGAAGACAATGATACTATAAATGCTGAAAATTGTTAAGAGCCATAAAAAAAAATCGAAAGGCCTCCATGGGTGGCTGGCTTTTTATACGCCCGGAGGCATACGAGAGGGGACTCCGATGCCAAGGGATAACGCAGTGGGGTAGACTGCTGTCTACAGGAATCTGGTGGTTGATGAACTGCCGGGCCTACCTTTTTTTACATAGGTGCGATGGTGTGATATTTTTTTGGGATCAGACAGCGGGAATCAACACCGGGTCCAGGGAAAACGGATGACCGGGCGTGGCAAACGGGTGTTTGTTTGTAAAAATTCTCTCGTTTTTTTCCGGCTTGTGCCAGTGCAAAACCATCAGGTTTTCAGGTGTGTGAAAGGATTTTATGACGTGTAATACTTAAGGGGTTGACCAATGGAAAAAAGGCGTGATAATTTTATTGAATGACCACTCAACCGACTGCCCATGGCGCCTATTCCGCATATCTGCCGCTGTTTTTTCTCACCACCATTTTTTTCATGAATTTTACCATCCGGATCAGCATATCCCCCTTGATGCCCACCATTCTGACGGACATGGGCCTGACCCGGGATCAGGCCGGGTCATTTTTTCTTTTTTCCGCTTCCGGATACTGCATTGCCCTTTTTTTTTCCGGGTTCGTATCCGCCCGAATTCGGCATCTGAACACCATTGTCCTGTCTGCAGTGGGCACGGGAGTCATTTTTATTTTCACCGGGTTCAGCCACAGCCTGTCTGCCATGCGCTTAGGGATTTTTCTGGCAGGCGCGTGCTCCGGGCTCTACCTGTCCTCGGGCATTGCCATGCTTACGGCCATCATTGACCGGAAAAACTGGGGCAAGGCCTTAGGCATTCATGAGGTGGCACCGAACTTGAGTTTTTTGCTGACCCCGGTGATCTGTGAACTGCTGCTACTGTGGGTGTCGTGGCGGCAGATACTGTTTGTACTGGGGGGGGTGTCCATTCTGCTGGGGTGGTTGTTTTCGCGGTTTTCCGCTATACAGGATTTTGCTGGCGAGGCGCCCCGGCTAAAATCCTTTTATCCCCTGGCCGCCATCCCATCGTTCTGGTGGATGATGCTGCTGTTCAGCCTGGGGGTTTCCGGGACCATGGGAGTATATTCCATGCTGCCGCTGTTCCTGGTAAATGAGCACGGGATGCTCCAGGCCCAGGCCAACACCCTGGTGACGCTGTCCCGGATCGTTACGTTACCCATGCCGCTTTTTATCGGGTGGATCGCCGACCGGATGGGACTTAAACCCGTGATAGCCACTGTATTGATGATCAGCGGGATATTGGTGGTTTCCATTGGAATGTGTGGCGGCCGGGTGTTGCTGGCCGTGATTTTCTGCCAGCCCGTGCTGGCGGTCTGTTTTTTTCCGCCGGCTTTTGCGGCTCTGTCTAACATCGGTTCGAACCGTAACCGGAACGTTGCTGTTTCCTTTACGATTCCGGCCGCTTTTCTGGTGGGCGGTGGGGTGATTCCCGGGATGATCGGATTTCTGGGGGAGAAGGGCTGGTTTTCACAGGGGTTTGTGGTCACCGGACTGTTGATTCTGACAGGGGCTTTTCTACCCTGGTTCCTGAGATTTGGAAAACAGGAAGAAGACGCTACCCGGACAGGTCCGGGTAGCCGTTTGGGATGTGGGTAACATTGAAGTAAGAAGTTTGAAGTCATAAGCCAATACCTGCCAGCTGATTCTTACATCAATTGCCGGGGGGGGGGGGCAGACCGTGATGGTTATTCGGCGAATTTGGTCATGATCGCGTCTGGAATGTCGGCTTTTTTTCTAGCGCCGATGGCGTAGTAGTATAAAGGCTCTCCTTCGATGGACAGCCGGTGCCGGTACCGTTCCAGGTGATAGATGTCCATATAGTTGGAAAAGATGAGCTCCCGGATCATTCGGGAAAATCCGGCATCATCGGTTTCGTTGAGAAAGGTTTCCTTGATGTTGATTCCCACCCATCCCGGAGACTGAATCATATTGAATGCCTCAACGAACGCCTTGGTCGGGATATCTCCGAACCCTAAGGCTGCCACCACTGTCAGGCAGTTCAGGGACCAGGACAGGTATTCTTCTCTTTCATCATCGGTCAGATTACAGAAATCGCTGACATAATAGGCATCGTACAGATGGGGCCGGTCCCGATCGGTGGCGGTTTGGCTTCCGGAATGATGTCCACGCCGATGAGGCGGGATACCCCGTATTGCTTAAATGCGTCTCCCATCAGACCGTTGCCAGCCCCCAGGTCCAGGACCCGAAGCTCACTGAAGTGTTCATCGGTCTGTTTGATGGCGGATTTGAGAATCTGTGCCACTTTGGCGGGGGAACTGCATTTGAGCCGGTCATAAAAAATCTGTTCATACAGCCCTGGCATATTGTAAATCTGGTCATAATCATGAAACCGGATCTTTTTTTTCTCTTTTTCCGGTGAAATCAGATAAAAATAGGCTTCATCCTGGGCCAGATTCTGCGCAGATGCCTGGGGAAATTGAATACGATGTCTTTTGGGTACTTGCATGGGTATCCTTGTTTCAGGTTAATCAAACAACCGCCGGTGCATGGACCGGCGGACGCGGTGTTTCATTTTCACATATCTACATATTTAGATATATTTTCAAGCTATGGTAACATGTCAGGACACTGATTACAAGAGAGGGCTCATTGCTTCCGAGCGGCGGCCCATCCTGCCGAAGGCCGGGACTCACCTACCGGACCAGGGTCAGGCCGGAAGACTTGCCCATCTCCAGGGCCTCAAGAATTTGCGGCACCACATGGGTGGGGGTGACGAAATTGATGTTGTGGCATCCCTGTTCTTGCAGTCGGATCATCATGGCGGCCAGCTGATTCAGAAAAATGATTTGGCCATACCCCAGGATACTGATGTCATGGTTCTGGCAGAACACGCACTTGAGGCTGCAATGGGAAAAGAAAATGGTGCCGGACCCATACTCCCCCACCAGGGGAGGTTCTTCTCCGAAATGTGGGGAGAAACTCGCCACTTTTGCCTGACGGCCTGCACTGCAGTAACCCGTTTCATCCCGGGTCCGGTCCACGCGGCACTGCCGGGGGCACAGGGTGCAGGAGGACAGTATGGAAAAGGCCTGTTGAACGGCCTGTTTCAGCCGGCCGCTCCGGCAGGCTTTCAGGTAACCGGGCATATAAGCGTGCATGGACATCCCCTTTTGTCTCCGGGTCAGCGGGTCACAGCGGTTCCCCGGTAGTGGAACCCGGATATACGGATGGGGCTGACATATCCTGCATCCATAGCTTGGATGGCGAATCCGCTGTCCCTGATCAGAGCGGCGATGGGCCGGTTCAGGTGACACCCGCCCGAGACCGTTTTCCACAACGGGGTCAGGCGGTCCTGCCACCGGGTGATGTTCATGTCTGGAGCCTGTCCATGCTCACAGAAAAGCAGCCGGCCCGAGGGTTTCAATACCCGCCGCACCTCTGCCAGGGCCTGCCGGATATTCGGAATGGAACATAGGGTATAGGTCACCACGACAGTGTCTGCACTGTGGGTGTCCAGGGGAATCTGTTCGCCGGAGCCCGCCATCAGAAGGACGGGGAAAGACAGCCGGGCCGGGGGCCCCGGAATCATGTCCATCAGGGTTTGGCTGGGGTCGATGCCCCATACGCATGCCACGGATTTCGGAACGTAGAACGGCAGATTGAGGCCCGACCCGATACCTAATTCCAGAACCTTCCCTTTTGCCTGTGGAATGATCTTTTTCCGCTGGTCCGTGATATTTTTGTGGGCGCAGACCCGGTGCATAAGTGCGGGTAGAATGAATCGGTGATACAGTCCCATGTGATTATCGCCGTGAAAGTTTTTTTGTTCCTGCTGATCCCTTTTTCAAGCATTTACATACCACACCCGGTTTTTAAAAAAAACAGAATCCTGAAACGCAAGAGATGATATCCCCCCATATCATCCATACGTCCCTGTCATCCCGATGCTTTTATTTTTTGGCTGAACATCCCCGCTCAGTTGATCTCCGAAAGGCAAAACTGACGAAGCTTTACCTATTATAGCCGCTAAGGATTTTTTATAGAGGCCCTGTTGGCGGCAAGACAAAGCGTGGCAACGGCAGCAATATCATGGCAATCGCAGGCGCTAATGTTTTTCCTGTCGCAGCTTGTGTGGAAAGCGCCTCTCCTTATGGAGTAAAATTTGTTGAACAAATGATCGATAGCAGTTTTACTTCCCTTTGCATCTGAAAAAATCATTGACGATAAGGCTTGTGACAGTGACCCCCCTGATAATCAATTGATGGAAGATCATTGTATAGATCTGATTGCGCCTCTTGGTTGTGCCATTATGTTGTTAAGGTTTTTTGAGATGACTTATAGTAAATAACCTATCAAATAGGGTCAGGCTTTAGTTTTCTTCTCGATTCGGCCAGCTTTTAAACAAACCTTTCTGTTCCGTTAACGGTTTCTTTTCTTGTTGATATTTTTGAATCATTTCTCTATCAGGCCCAACGACATCCAGGCAGCGTCATGTGCCAGAAAATTGGTAACTCAAATGGGGCGTTGCCTTCGACCGACGTAAGCTGTTGATCATCTTCAGAGCAATCCGGGTCTTAAATGTTTTAAAGAATTCGGATATCGACGTTCTTAATGCCACCGTCACCAGCAAATTTGACTAAAAAAGACGTTGGCTTTAATGAATTGTGCCACAGAAAAAAATACCTGAATTCCAATCTCTTGGGATCTCAAACTTCTCTTGACAAACGAGAGCGCCATCTTATAAGCAGTATGGTAGCAGAAAAAAATGGTTGCAGCAATTGTTGCGGTAACCGTCTTTACCGGCAAAAAATCAGTAAGGAGAATCTTTATGAATACCAAGAAATTTATTTCCGTCCTTTGTGCAGGTGTCTTTCTGTTCGTCGCCTCCCAGTGCATGGCCGGCGACTACAAGTTGACCTTGAAGCTCAGCCACGTTTTCAGCCCGGCAGAACAACTCACAAAATCCATGGATGCCGTGGCCGAATCCATCTCGGAGAAGACCGACGGGGCAATCAACATCCAGACCTTTCCGCAGGCCCAGCTCCCGGCATACAAAGAAGGGATCGAGCAGGTGGTTCGGGGTGCAAAATTTATCTCCGTTGAAGATCCATCATTCATCGGCGACTATGTACCCGACTTTAAGGCCCTCTATGCCCCGATGCTCTACCGCAGTTTTGATGAGTACGTCAAACTGACTCAGACCTCCTTGGTGGCCGATATGAAGGCACAGGCAGAAAAGCAGGGCATTAAAATCCTCGCCCTCGACTATATCTATGGTTTCAGAAATCTGATCACCCAGAAAGTCATCAAATCCCCGAGCGATCTCAAGGGCATGAAAATCAGGACCCCCGGCTCCAAATCCTATATTGACACCTTAAGCGCCATGGGCGCCGTTGCCACCCCTCTGCCTTGGGGCGAAACCCTGTCCGCCGTCCAGCAGGGGGTTGTTGACGGACTCGAAGGTTCCGAATTCACCAATATCGGTACCAAAGTCTATGAAGGACCGACCAAGAACGTTGCCAACACCCGCCATATTCTGGGCACCTGCGGTGTTTACATTTCCACCCAGGTCTGGGACGAGATTCCTGAAAAATACCAGATGATCATCCAAGATGAGTTCACCAAAGGGGCAAACCACATGGTTTCTCTTCTCAAGTCCCAGCACGGGGGTGTCGTCAAGGAACTTGAGTCTTACGGCGTGCAATTCAATGAGGTTGACGGTGACGCATTCCGGGAAGCGCTTGCCCCGCTGTATGTTGAACAGGAAGGCATGACTTCCGGCATATTCAAAGCAATTTTCTCTGAACTCGACAAAATGAGATAAACCGACCTCCCGGTGCATGGAAGCTTGCCTCCCATGCACCCTTATGGTGAACCATGTCTATGACACCCAAAACACTTTTTCAAAATTTCGACCTGATTTTCAGCGGTTTTTTCCTGTGCATCACCGTGCTGGTCGTCATCGTCAACGTTGCTCTCCGGTACCTTTTCCACGGGGGTCTTTTCTGGGCTGAAGAGGTGGCAACATCTTCTTTTATTTGGAGTGTTTTCATCGGTTCTGCCTCTGCGTACCGATATAAGATGCATATTGGTATTGACTTCATAACGAAAATCGGTCCCCGGTCTTGGCGGGGATTTCTTGCCGTTATCATCGACCTCCTCATGCTTGCCATAAACGGCTATATCGTTTATCTCAGCATCTTTTTTATTTTTGCAAACAAGTTAAAACGTACGCCGGTTCTCGATCTTCCCGCGCTCTATGTGAATCTGGCATTGACGACCGGCTTTACCCTGATGACCGCATATGCCCTGTTTTTCCTGTGCCGGGATATCTTCAGGTTGTTGGGCACACAGCGCGGTAAAGAAAGGAAAGCCATGATCACTTTTCCCGTCATTATTGTAATGGTGCTGTATTTTACTAGTATACCCATTGCCTTCGGCCTTCTGGCTGCGGCTCTTGCCTATTTTACTTTCGGAGACGTGGGAACGCCGCCGGATCTGATCCTTCAGAAGTTCATTACCTCCACCGCCTCCTTCCCGCTTTTGGCAGTACCGTTTTTTATAATGGCTGGTGAGATCATGAACTACTCTGGCATCAGTGCAAACCTCATGAAGATGGCAGATGTGCTCACCGGCCACCTGCGCGGCGGGCTGGCTCAGGTCAACGTACTGCTCTCGACCCTGATGGGAGGCATCTCCGGCTCAGCCAATGCCGATGCCGCCATGCAGTCAAAAATCCTGGTGCCGCAGATGACCCAACGCGGCTACAGTGTCTCTTTTTCAACGGCGATTACCGCCGCCTCCTCGGCGATTGCTCCGGTGATTCCCCCCGGGATCAACCTGATCATTTACGCCCTAATCGCCCAGGTATCGGTGGCAAAGATGTTCATTGGCGGTTATACCCCCGGCATCCTTATGTGTTTCGGTTTGATGATCACCGTCCATATCATTGCCAGGAAAAGGGATTATCAGCCGAGCCGGGAAAAGATGGCTTCACCCAGGGAAATCCTCAAACAGCTCAAGGAATCGATCTGGGGGCTGCTCCTGCCGTTTGGTATCATTTTCGGAATTCGCTTCGGTATGTTTACCCCCACAGAGGCGGGTGCCATGGCAGTTCTGTTCTGTATTATCATCGGCGTGTTTTTTTATAAAGAACTCAAGTGGAAACATTTCCCCATTATCCTGAAAAACACCGTGCTGGCTACGAGCTCGGTCATGCTGATTATTATCGCCGCCTCCGTATTCGGTCAGTACATGAGCTGGGAACGGATCCCTCACCAGCTGACCAAGGGGATCCTGGCCTTTTCAGAATCTGCCTGGGTTATCCTGATCGTGATCAATATTCTACTCCTGACACTCGGAATGTTTCTTGAGGGGGGAGCCCTGCTGATCATTGTCGCACCGCTTCTCGTGCCCCTGATCAAGACCCTGAATATCGATCTAATCCACTTTGGCCTGATCATGATCGTGAATATCATGATCGGTGGGATAACTCCGCCCTTCGGCTCCATGATGTTCACTACCTGTGCCATTACCGGCGCCACGGTGGGCCAGTTTGTCCTTGAAATATGGCCGTTTATCATAGCCCTGCTGATCATACTGATCGTGGTCACCTACATCCCTGCGGTGGTCATGTTCCTGCCCAACCTAATTTAATGAAAGGGACGTTTCATGCTGCTGATAGGCCATCGAGGCTGTAAGTATTCCGGCTATAATCAGAATACCATCCGGGCTTTTGAGAAGGTGGTGGCCGAGGGGGTACCTGCCATAGAATTCGATGTGCAACTCTGCGCCGATAAGCAACTGGTTGTTGTTCACAACCGTGATCTTGAAGAAGTGTCTACCGGCAAGGGGTCCGTATCACACACGAAATCAGCCACATTGAAAAGCCTTTATGCCGGCGATCCTGCCCGTGGTAAGGACCGTATCCCGTTCTTACCTGAGGTGTTTGATTTTTTGCCTCTCTTGCAAAGGAAACCCGGCCGGCCATTCATATGGAACTTAAAGGCGGGGACACCGGCCGACAGTCGGGGGAACTATTCATGGAGTATGTTGCAGCCGGGAAACTTGATATGTCCGATTTGGTGGCAAGCTCTTTTAACTGGAAGGAACTGACAGCTATTGCCGAGGTCTGCCCAATGGCTAAAATCGCCCTGCTGGACGGCGCCATCCGTCGCGACCGCCTCCTGGAAAAGATCGGAAGAGAAGCTGAGCCTCATTTCAGTAAAATCTTTACCTACGGCAACGAAGAATATATGCTGCCAAGGTTTTCTACTCTTGCCGAAAACCTTTCGTTTCTCGATCAAAAATGCTGCGATCCGCGTATACGCTCGCTTTTGGCTGAAGAAGTAGAAGCCTGTCTTGGGGGGGGCTACTACACGGACGAATTGCTCGATACAGCCTCTGCAATGAAAGCAGCATCCATCAATCTCTGGTATCGAACTGTCACACCGGCGTTCATAAACAAGGCCCATGCAAGGGGTCTTGCGGTGTTCGTCTATACTGTGAATGCCCCGGATGATTTGCTGGCCGTGGCCAAGTTCGGTGTAGACGGTATTTTTACCGATTATTATGCGGATTCGGTAAAATTCCTGAGAGACTATGCCACTTGATTGGCAGCCAGAGTCAAGGCTGCTGCTATGAAACCTCTTTTTCTACCATGTGTCTTTTAAGTTAGCCGGCTCTGAACAGCGTTTCTAATACCGGGAATGCCACAAAGACAATGATGGTCTATGATTTTTTTGCCGGCAGAAAAATTTGGTGGTGCAGCCTCTATTGGCAGGTGGTTCGGATACAAGACCCCCGGGAGAATAAATCGGGGAGGGCAGATTGTTCTTTCCGGTGAATGTCAGGCAAGCATCTGTCCTATCAGCTCTTTCATGAATTTGGCGGCGATCCGGCAGGTTTCCATGATCCGGGCGGGGCCATTGCCGGGCCTCGCTTGTAAAAGGAGTGGGCATCCCAAGGAATTCCCAGAAGGCAGACAGATCGGTGTATCATCATTGGTGGCAATGCTCTCTGCAACCCATTTTTTTGGTTTTTTCGATGACACCGGTATAGGATTTCAGTTCCGACTCGGTGAGCCCGGAGACAATTTTTCGGGTTGTCTTCAGGTGAAATTCGTGGTGCTATTTAAAACCGGGTTTCCATTCAAATCTCAGTTTCATGAACACTGCTCCCCTTCCGGGCTGCAGTGTTGGCCAGTTCATCACAGCGTTCGTTCAATGGATTGCCGCTGTGGCCCCGGACCCAGACAAACTTCACATCCATGGATTGGACCAGGAAAAGCAGCTGTTCCCAAAGGTCCGGGTTCAGGGCCGGCTGTCCGTTGGAGCGTTTCCAGCCCCTTTTCTTCCATCCTTTGGCCCACCCTTTGGTCAAAGCGTTCACCACATACCGGGAGTCCGAGTGTACAACCACGGGGGAGCCGGTTCCCTGAAGCGATTGAAGGGCCTTGATCACGGCGGTCATTTCCATGCGGTTGTTGGTGGTGTGTCCGTAACTGCCGGACAGTTCTCTAACTGGTCTGTCAGGATGTTCCTGGATCACCGCCCCGTATCCGCCGGGTCCAGGATTGCCGATGGCGCTGCCGTCCGTGTACACCACAATGGTCCCTTCGGGCCAGTCCCGGTCTGAACATGCCGGGCCGCTGCTCCGGGAGGGGGATTCGGTTTTTTTTCTGCCGGTGCCCAAAACAGGGTCCGTCAGAAAGGATTCGGCCTGTTCCCGGGTTTAAAGCTTTTAAAGACAGCCCCGGGAAACCCGTCCACTTGGGCTTTGGCCTCAGGCCAGGAAGTGAAGACGCCGGTGGTGCGACCGGTTGCGACAGCGTAATATTTCATGGAGCATACCATATCGGGTTTGCCGGAACCTGTAAAGCCCTGAAGCAGGTCTGCGGCGGGTGTGCTCAAACAATGGGGTCCCGGATCCACCTGCCATTGGTCCCGAAAAAGGAACGGGAGGGGGGGTGCGGGGTTCGGGCCGGCGGCAGGGGTGCCGCCCCGGGGAGAAGGTCCGATGTATGACATTTATTCCTGTTCCTGATTCCTGGTCCGTGTTTTTTTCGGGGGAGGTTCGTTGATATCAATGAATAGTGTCGGGTAGTGCTTGTGAGTTGAATCCCATCTTGACGCGGTTGTTTCAGGATGTTGTGCATGCGCAGCGTGAAGAACGGCAAACTGTTTGAGGACATATCTGCCCGCGGTTTTTGACGTTTGGCGCAGCATGCCTTCCATCCTGTCAACCTCGGCACTCAGGTGAGACCCGCAAGCATCCCCCGGCACGGGTCGGATGCTGAACCCGACTGTCCAGAAAGACGGAAAAAAATCATTACCATGGTCTGGCAGTGCTACTGTTTTTATGGTATTTCACGAAATTATAAAGTGTCTTTCCCGGCACCGATGCCGGGAAAGACAAAAGGGAGAAAGGAAATGATCCATTTAGGTGCGATTCGGTGGCAGCGGCCTCCATTCGGATATTGAGCGATGTCCAGGTTTTTGAGATTCGGCGGGCCGATTTGGATATCATGCCCAGTGTGGAGTTCAAGGTTTTTTACAAAGAGGCCAGAGAAATGCTCAAGGAAGCCGGGGTAAAGGAACTGACCGCCGGATGGCCGGACGGGAGGCTGACATGAACACCCCTTCACATTTAACAAACATCCCGGCATCTGATATTCCGGACAAGCCCTGTCCGGGGCTGTTATCCGGACGATCAGAGACCCTGAGGATCTCGGGCCGGATGCAGCCTTATGCCGGGGCGGAATGTCACGGCGGAAAACAGGAGAGAAGAACATGACCCGAATGTTGCAGGAGTTCCGGGAACCGGCTCTGGAAAATCTTGAAAAACTGGACCGCATGGCCCGACGGATCCTGTCGGAGATCGGCATCCGGATTCTGAGCCGGTCCTATCTGAACCTGCTGGCGGAAAAAGGGGTGGCCATCAAAAAAGACCGGGCTTTTTTTTCTTCGGATCAGGTGGACAGGCTGCTGGAAAAAGCCCCGACCCGGTTCATCCTGCACGGGATATCCCCGGAACATGACGTGGTCCTGGGAGATGGGTCATCCAGCCTGGCCGCAGGGTATGGATGCGCGTCCATCATGGACCCGGACGGCAACATCCGGAGTGCCATTTTCCAGGATCATGTGGACCTGTTGAAGCTGGTGCAGGTCAACGACCTGTTTCACATCAACGGCGGGATCCTGGCCCAGCCTTCGGATATGGCTGCCGAAGCGAGTCACCTGGCCATGATGTATGCAGCCCTGATCTGGTCGGACAAGTGCCTGTTCGGCATACCGGGCCGGCGCGAACACATGGAGGATCTCATGACCCTGGCCGCCATCCGCACGGGCGGAATGACCACATTCGCCCAGACCCCCCGGATCCTGACCATGGTCAGTCCGGTCAGTCCGCTGCAGGTGGATGAGACCGGGCTGTGTGCCATGGACGTGGCCGGTGAATATCATCAGCCCGTAATCCTGTCCCCGGGGGTGGCGGCGGGCACCACCGGTCCCATTGATCTGGCCGGCAATGTGGCCATGGCCACGGCCGAAGCCTTGGGCCTTATCTGCATGGCCCAGGCCCTGCACCCGGCGACACCGGTGATTTTCGGAATTCAATGCTATGGGTCGGACATGAAAACCGGCAACATCTCCATCGGGTCACCGGCGTATGCGCTTCAGGCAAAATACTGCGCGGCTCTGGCCCGGCATTACGGGGTGCCCAGCCGGGCCGGGGGATCGGTCACGGATGCCAGAAGCCTGTCCGCCCCGGCCGGGTATGAGAGCATGCTGTCCATGTTCACGGCCCTGCAGAACCAGGTGAGCCTGATCGTTCACAGTGCCGGTATCATGGACAGCTTTGCCGCCATCTCATATGAAAAATTCATCATGGATCTGGAGATTATCCAGATGGTCCGGTTCTATATGAATGACATGGTCGTAGATGACAGCACCCTGAATTTTGATCTCATTGAATCCGTGGGACCGGGTGGGCTGTTTCTCACCACCATGGATACCATGAAAAAATGCCGGACCCATACCTGGAATCCGTCCGTGGCCCTGCGAGGCCATCTGGCGGGCGTGTCCCCCCAGGAAAAACTGCTCAGAAACATTCAGGATGCCCGGGACAGGATGATGGCCCGGTATGAACCACCGCCGATCGATCCGGATGTGCAGGATGCCATGGATACGTTTATGCGGGCCAAAGGGGTGGATCCGGATGCGCTGCCCCTGTATCATTGATTGGCATGCCCCCTGATCCGTTGATGTGATCCGTTGAGTTGAAATAAAATGATGTGAAATCCGATTCAGGGAACGCGGCCGGATCCGATGCCGGTTTGTGAGCCCCATTAACAGGGAGATATCCATGAAACAGACCATGAAGGCGATTGTCAAGGCAAAACCGGAGCAGGGGCTGTGGCTCCAGGAAGTGCCCGTGCCGGAAATCCGGCACAATGAGGTACTCATCAGGATCCTCCGGACGGCCATCTGCGGAACAGATGTCCATATCTACAACTGGGATGAGTGGGCCGCCAAAACCATTCCTGTGCCCATGCATATCGGCCACGAGTTTGTGGGCACCATCGAAAAGGTGGGGTCCCATGTTACGGATTTTAAACAAGGGGACCTGGTGTCCGGTGAAGGGCACCTGGTGTGCGGGCACTGCCGGAACTGCCTGGCCGGCCGGCGGCACCTGTGCAAGGACACGAAAGGGGTGGGGGTGAACCGGCCCGGGGCCTATGCCGAGTTCCTGGCCATTCCCGTGACCAATGTGTGGTACTGTGACTCCAAAATTCCCCTGGAAACCCTGGCCTGCTTCGATCCCCTGGGCAATGCCACCCACACGGCCTTGTCCTTTGACGTTCTGGGCGAGGATGTGCTGATCACCGGAGCCGGTCCCATTGGATGTATGGCCGCCTCCATCGCCCGGCACAGCGGGGCCAGGTACGTGGTTGTCACGGATGTCAATCCTTACCGCCTGGACCTGGCCAAACAGCCGGTGCCGATCTGGCCCTGGATGTCACAAAAATATCCATTGCCGATGCTCAGAAACGACTGGGAATGAAGGAAGGGTTTGATGTGGCCATGGAGATGTCGGGCAACCCTTCAGCACTGGAAGGAATTTTGGACAACATGTGCCACGGCGGCAAGATCGCACTGTTGGGGATCATGCCGGATCAGACCCCCATCGACTGGAACAAGGTGGTATTCAATATGCTCACCGTCAAAGGGATTTACGGCCGGGAGATGTATGAAACCTGGTACAAGATGACCTCCATGATCCAGACCGGCCTGGACATCACCCCGCTGATCACCCACCGGTTTGCCTATACGCAGTTTGAAGACGGATTCGAAGTGATGCGTTCGGGAAAATCAGGCAAAGTGATCCTGGACTGGACCCGGACCCAATAACAACCATGACCTAAGAGACCACAACAAATGATGAAGGAATAAAACAGCCAGGGATTAGACTAACATTCTTATTTTATATGAAATCCAGGAAGGATGAGAATCATTGAGAAGAACACAAAGAGCGATCATTTACTTCTTCTTTCTCGTGTTTCCCCTGCCTTTCGTGATATAATAAAAAAAATGGGAATAAAACGGGGCATGACCTCAAAAACAATTCAGGAGAAGGACAAATGAGTACAGATAAACTGGACAGCAGCCTGGAGTTGGAGCTGGCGGTCTTGAAACAGGAAGGCCGGGCCAAGGCATCGGAACGGATCATTCAGGGATATGTCCCGCCGGAAAAGGACCGGGGACCCCGGTATCGGCTGGTGGGGTCTGACCAGATGTTCATGCGGTTTAATTCCAACGCCTACCTGTCGTTGTCCAATCATCCGGACCTGATTGCGGCAGCGGACGAGGCCACCCGGGAGTTCGGGGTGGGTCCGGGAGCGGTGCGGTTCATAGACGGTACCTTTGTTCATCACGTGAGGCTAGAGGAATGCATTGCCGGGTTTGTGAATAAACCGGCTGCCAAGATTTTCAACTCCGCCTACACGGCCAACTGCGGTCTGGCTCTGGCCATTTCCGGCAAAAAGACCCACTGGATCGGGGACCAGCTCAACCACAATTCCATTATCCGGGCCATGCGCATCAGCAACGTGCCCAGCGAAAACAAGGGGATCTTTCGGCACAATGACATGACAGATCTGAAACGGTGTCTGGATGCGGTGAATCCGGACATGAACCGGGTGGTGGTGATTTTTGACGGCATTTTCAGCATGAGAGGGGATTTTGCCCCTATCAACGAGATCGTGGAGATCTGCCGGGAGTATGAAGACCGGTTCCGGGACGGGGTGATCACGGTGGTGGATGATTCCCACGGCATCGGGGCCTTTGGTAAAACCGGCCGGGGAACCCCGGAACATGCCGGGGCCTGGCCGGATGTGGTGGTAGGAACGTTCGGCAAGGCCTTTGGGGTCAACGGCGGGTTCATTGCCGGCAGCCGGACCCTGGTTGAGGCGGTACGCCAGAAAGCCGACACTTATATTTATACCAATCCCCTGAGTGTGGCGGACTGTGCCGCCGCAGTCAGGGCCCTGGAGATCTGCGACAGCGACCAGGGCCGGGCCCTTCTTTCACATTTAGGTGAACAGACGCAGCGATTCCGAAAAGGTCTGGACCGGCTGGGCCTGGAATCTATTGACGGCCCTCATCCGGTGGTGCCGCTGCTGGTCCGGGATACTGCGAAAACCCATGATCTGGTCAAGTATCTCTATGACCACGGGGTCCTGGTGGTGGGATTGACCTTTCCGGTGGTGCCCGGAGGTGATGAAACCATCCGGTTCCAGATCAATGCGTGCCATACGCCGGCTGACATCGATCGGGTTCTGGAGATTCTTGCAGGATTTTTTAAAAATTGATATGACACCGGCTTTTTTTCCAACTCCTTGAATTTGGAGATAAATCAGTGTAGGATGTTAAAATTGACCTGACAAAGCGGCCTGTGGCGGGAATGATTGATTCATTTAGACAAGGAGAAAAAAATCATGGAACCTGATAAATTCAGAGAATCCAGACAGGAAATAAACCGCATGTGCAAAAATGTTCATGCCTTGATCGACCAGAAGGACCTGGAAGAATCCAAAGCCGGTTATGAAGCGGTCCATGAGCGTTTGAAGGACCTCAAACCCCAGGCGGAAGGAGAAATTCAGAAGCGGTCGGTCAAGAACCTGGGGATCAAACTGAAAAATCTGTCCACATTGATTCGCAAATTAAAGCCTAAATCAGGTGGGGCACGAAAAACGGGAAAAACCGGTGTTGTCTGGGATGAAGCCGGTCTGTCCCGACTGAACCCTGTATTTTTGGAAAAGATGCTGCAAAACATGGGCACAGATGAACAGGCAGCGGTTTGCCTGGGTACGACCGGAAAAGGCATCCGCCCCAATTATCAGATCCATTTCAGTGACAAAACCATCATCGCCTACAGCGGTGCCAGTCACAAATCCAACGAGAAACCCGGCGCCGCCGGCTCGAAAAATATTTCTCCCCCGTTCACCCGGGCTGTTATTGAAAACGCGTTATCTCAACACACCTTGAAAGAAAATTGAACATGGAAAAATGCCTGTTGTCATGCCTGGCCTGCCTTATTTGCCTGATCATGGTGCCGGTCCCCGGATCTTCCGGGGAAACATCGGCCCGTCAGCAGCTTGAGGCCAGTATCGATGCCATTGTGGCGGTCCTCAAGGACGAATCCCTCAAAGGAGAGGCCAACATTGCCCGGAGGAGGGAAGCTCTGCGGGAACGGATCTATGAGCGGTTCGATTTGGAAAAAATGTCCCAGTTCAGCCTGGGATCTCACTGGCGGGGCAGAACCCCTGAAGAACGGCAGAAATTTGTGGCATTGTTTTCTGACCTGCTGGAAAACGCTTATGTGGGAAAGATTGAATCCTATACAAATGAACAGGTGATTTATGTTAAGGAACGGATCAGGGATAACAAGACCCAGATCGACACCAAAATTATCACCGCCAGCATTGAAATCCCTATCGATTACCGGATGTACCGGACCGATGACGGTCAGTGGATGGTATATGACCTGGTGGTGGAGGGGGTCAGTCTGGTGGCCAATTACCGGTCCCAGTTCACTCAGATGATGGACTCCGGTACTTTTGACTCTCTGATTCTTGAACTGGAGAAAAAAGTGACATCCAATTCCTGAGTCGCTAACCATTTTCTAATATTATCCTCATCATTTGTTAAACCAAGCCTTGTAAAAGAGGGGGTATTTTCACAGTCAGTTCAGTGATTAACCCCTTTTTTTGTCAAGGTGATAATGTCTTCTTCCAATTTGCTGCTGGTGCTGCTTCTGCTCACAACCGCCGGGTATGTTCTGGGCAGGAAAAAAGCGGTGGCCGTGGCACATCTCTCCGGCAGCGGACCACGCGTACTGCACTCCAGACCAACCTATTACGGCGCATTGGCCGCATTGTGGTGTGCCGTTCCGGCCCTGGTGGTGTTTGCTTTCTGGCAGGCCTTTGAATCCACGGTGATTACCCAGCTGGTGGTCGCCGGTCTGCCGGCGGATCTTCAGACACTGCCATCAGAACGCCTGGGGCTGGTGATGAATGATATAAAAAATCTGGTGTCCGCCGATATTGTATCCGGCGAGATCAGCCCGGCCACTCAGGCAGCCGCCGATCATTATGTCCGGCTTCAGACCATCAGCCATGCCACCTTGGCCGTACTGGCCTTGACCGTTGGCATTGCGGGAATTCTGTGGATCCGAAAGAGAATTACCCCGTGGCTGCGGGCCAGAAACCATGTGGAAACCATGGTGAAGTATCTGCTGGTGACCTGTGCCTCCATCGCCATCTTTACCACCATCGGCATCGTGCTGTCCGTGCTTTATGAAGCGATTCGGTTTTTTAAGATTATTCCGGTTCATGAGTTTTTATTCGGTTTGGACTGGAGCCCCCAGATGGCCATTCGGGCGGACCAGGTAGGATCTTCCGGGGCTTTTGGCGCCATCCCGGTCTTTTTGGGAACCCTGCTGATTTCCGCCATTGCCATGTGCGTAGCTGTTCCCGTCGGACTGATGTCCGCCATTTTTTTGTCTGAATATGCGGACCGGCGGTTCAGGGCCGTGGCCAAGCCGCTCCTGGAAATCCTGGCGGGAATCCCCACGGTGGTGTACGGATTTTTTGCGGCCCTTGTGGTGGCCCCCCTGATCCGGAACGCCGGCTTCACCCTGGGGCTGGACGTGTCTTCGGAAAGTGCTCTGGCCGCCGGTCTGGTTATGGGGATCATGATCATTCCCTTTGTATCTTCCCTGTCCGATGATGTGATCAATGCCGTGCCTCAATCTCTGCGGGACGGGGCGCTGGGTCTGGGCTCCACCAAGAGTGAAACCATCCGCCTGGTGGTCCTGCCTGCCGCTCTTCCCGGGATTGTGGGCGGGGTTCTGCTGGCCGTGTCCCGGGCTATCGGCGAGACCATGATTGTGGTCATGGCGGCCGGCCTGGCTGCCAATCTGACAGTAAACCCATTAAAAACCGTCACTACAGTGACGGTTCAGATCGTCACCCTGCTGGTGGGGGACCAGGAATTTGACAGTCCCAAAACTTTGGCGGCATTTGCCCTGGGGTTGATGCTGTTTGTGATTACCCTGATCCTCAATGTCGTTGCGCTGGTGGTGGTGCGGAAATACAGGGAACAATATGAATAATTCCCCTTGCATGTCTCAGGGCGCCCGGGCAATGGATATCGTGAATCAGGGTCTGTCCCGGCGGTACCGGGCTGAAAAACGATTCCGAATCTACGGCATTTCAGCGGTCATCGTTTCCATGATTTTTCTGCTGTTTCTGTTCATCAGTATTGCGGCAAACGGATACACGGCGTTTCAACAGACCTATGTTCAACTGGATATCCGCCTGGATCCTGAGATGCTGGACACTGGCTCTTTGGCAGATGCCAACTACCAGGGCATGGTAAAACAGTCTCTGTCCACCATGTTTCCTCAAGTCAAGAGCCGGAAGGAAAAACAGCAGCTGTATGGCATGGTCAGCAACGGGGCTGCGTTTCAGCTTCAGGATTTTGTTAGAAAGAACCAAAACCGAATCGGGTCTGAAATACAGCTCTGGGTACCGGCGGATGATGATGTGGACATGGTGGTCAAAGGACATGTTGACCGTGGGGTGCCCGAATCCGACCGCCGGGTGAAAGACAATCAGCTGGCGTGGATCGACCGGCTTCAGGAGCAGGGGCGGCTGGAAAAGCGCTTCAACACCACTTTTTTTCAGCCGGTGATTCCCGGGAGCCGGAACTGGCAGGTATCCGGGGGGCCGTGGCAGGATCTTTCTACACCCTGTTGGTCACCCTGGTCCTGTCCTTTCCTATTGGGGTGGCTGCCGCTGTGTACCTGGAAGAGTTCGCACCCAAAAATCGGTGGACCGATCTTATTGAGGTGAATATCAACAACCTGGCGGCGGTGCCATCTATTGTCTACGGTTTGCTGGGCCTGGCCGTATTTCTTAATTTTTTCGGGCTGCCCAGGTCCGTCCCCCTGGTGGGCGGACTGGTGCTGACATTGATGACTCTTCCCACCATCATCATCGCCAGCCGGGCTGCCCTGAAATCCGTGCCTCCTTCCATCCGGGAGGCGGCTTTGGGGGTAGGGGCTTCCAGAAACCAGATGGTGATGCACCATGTGCTGCCCCTGGCCCTGCCCGGGATGCTCACCGGCACCATCATCGGTATGGCCCAGGCCCTGGGGGAAACTGCGCCGTTGCTCATGATCGGCATGGTGGCGTTTATCGTGGATATTCCCGGAAGCTTCACCGATCCATCCACGGTATTGCCGGTGCAGATTTTTTTGTGGGCGGACAGTCCGGAGCGGGCGTTTCTGGAAAGGACGTCGGCCGCCATCATGGTTTTGCTGGCGTTTCTGGTGACCATGAATGCTGTGGCAGTGTTTTTGAGAAAGAAGTTTGAACGAAGGTGGTAGTCAGTTGCCATAACGAAGGAAGCAGTATCAAGTTAATAAATATGTGTTTTAATCATTAAACCAAGAAGGAGAAGTCCAATGAAAAAGGTATTGATTGCAAGTCTGGCCCTGGCATTTGCTATAGGGCTGGGAAATGCGGGTGCAGCGTCCCGGGATTATATCTCAATTGTGGGATCGTCCACGGTGTATCCGTTTGCCACGGTGGTGGCGGAAAATTTTGGTAAGACCACGGAATTCAAAACTCCGACCATCGAATCCACGGGTTCCGGCGGTGGGCACAAACTGTTTGGCGCAGGCGTTGGGGTTGAATACCCGGACATTACCAATTCGTCCCGCCGGATCAAAAAATCGGAATTTGAAGCAGCCGCAGCCAACGGTGTTACCGAAATCGTTGAGGTGAAAATCGGGTATGACGGAATCGTGATTGCCAACTCCAACAAGGCCCCGCAGTTTAAGCTGAGCCGCAAGGACATCTTTCTGGCTCTGGCCAAGGATGTGCCTTCCGGTAATGTGGCTGGCAAAACGGTTCCCAATCCAAATAAAACCTGGAAAGATGTGAATCCCGAGCTGCCGGACATTAAGATAGAAGTGCTGGGGCCGCCCCCCACTTCCGGTACCCGGGACGCGTTTGTGGAACTGGCAATGGAAGGCGGAGCCAAAAAGTTCGAATGGATTGCGGATCTGAAGAAAAAAGACAAAAAGGCCTACAAAGCGCTTTGCCACACCATCCGTGAAGACGGTGCTTATATCGAGGCCGGCGAAAATGACAACCTCATCGTCCAGAAGCTGGATACCAATCCCGATGCCCTGGGGATTTTCGGGTTTTCCTTTCTGGATCAGAATACGGATAAGCTTCAGGGATCCCTGGTGGACGGAGTGGCTCCGGAATTTGACGCAATTGCCGACGGCAGCTATCCGGTTTCCCGGCCCCTGTTTTTTACGTGAAAAAGCCCATGTGGACAGCATTCCCGGTATCCGGGAGTTTTTGGCCGAATTCACCAGCGAAAAAGCCTGGGGCAGTGAAGGCTATCTCACGGACAAGGGCCTGATTCCCATGCCTGAAGCGGAAAGAAAAAAATTCCGTCAGGCGGTTGAAAACCTGACTCCGATGACAGCCTCTGATTTCTAATTCCCTCTCTTACGTCTGTTCAAAGCCGGGCTGAGGCGGTCCTTCCGCTTCAGCCCGGCTTTATTTTATCTGATACAGTTCATAGGAGCCGCCGTTCAACCTGTCCAAGATGAGGGCCAATACGCTGGTGATCAACGCCTCGATGCCAATGGGCCTGTCCGGCAGCAGCTGAAGGGCATATGGTTTCAACGCTTTTATCAAATTTTCCAGCAGGTATCCTGCCCGCTCCTCTTTCAACGGCAGTGACCAATACATGTCCATGATCTTTATTCGAAGGGTCTCAACAGTGTGGTAAATTTTGTCCGACAGAAATTACAGAACGTTCAGGTCAGCTTCAACGGTTTTGACGATGCAAGACCGTTTGACCTTCACCGCCCGAACAAGGTTCGGGCCCGGGAGTGATCCGCTTGTTTTTGTACAAATCGTATCAATAGTGGTTGCTATTCCATGAGCACTTGATCTAAACTCTTTCCAACCCATAAAAGGAGGTTGACCATGTTGTACTCAGGTCATTTTTCATTTGATGAGACCACCACGTCCGGCACTCAGCGACATGGATATTTCACCTGCCTGGTGAAGGCCGGTACCCCGGAACTGGCGGTTCAGAATTTCAAGCAGCGCATCCGGATCATCAAAGAAGATATCAAAGACCCGCTTTTCAGCCATATTCAGGACGTGTATGTGGAAGATATCATTGAGATCGCGGACAGTCCTGAAGAGGCAGTAGTGACCTGGTTTCAGTCGTCTGACGGACCGTTTCCCAAATCCAGGAGCTGTTCCCTGCCGGTTTCCGATACAACGGATATCAAGGCGTATCAATGGGTGCCGGAAACCGATTTTCAACGGACCAGAAGGACAATGGCAAAAAATACGAGGAAGCGGTGCCGTTTCTGCGTTTTAGTGGTTGAGAGGGACTAATACCCGTGCCCACCCACCGGCGCATCCGATGAACCCGGATGAAAATGGGTGGATACGGGCACATAATACTGGACAGGTCTCTTCAGGTCATAATTGGCCGTTTCTTTCATAGGTGCCCATCAGTTCGGCATGGAACAGTACATGGCCGTCAATGGCCCTGCTGGACAGGCGGCTGGATCAGTTGCGTATTGACATCCCCTGTCAGGGTCTGTAACAATAGAAAAAAGAAAAGTAATGACCTTCAATGCCAAATCAAAGCAAGAAGAATACAATGTTAAATGGGATCATACTTTTCTGAAATTCGTATGCTGGAATTTTCCATTTTCAGCCTGGCCCACCGGGGTACCGCTTTGGGCAGGATACCTGGACTGGTGATCGACCGGGTGGGGTGGCGTTGCTGCCCTGTGAAAGGATGGCATGAATAATTTTTTTTCTTACGCACTTGACGGTGGCCGGAGTTACTATCCCACCGACCTGTTCGAGTCCAAGCTATACCAGGTCCGGAAGGCTGATCCCAAAGGGTATGAGCGGATTCGGAAAACCATCGACCGGCTGCTGATCGATCCGTCCGTCTCAGATGGAAAGATGAAAGGGCTTTACCACGGCCGTCTCAAGAAATATGTGGGCCGCCGGGACTACCGACTCATTTATTACTGGTGTGAAAGATGCCTTAAGGAGAACAGGCGGCTTCACTGCGGCCCCATCCCCAACAACAGTGTCATTTTTTTTGATCTGTATCACAAGAAAGATAAAAAAAAGATGAAAAACCTGATTTAGGAGGATTGTATGTTCGGTATTCACAATTACGGCAGTTTTATTGCAGCGGTACTGGTGTTTCAGCTGATTCCGGGGGCTGGAACCATCAGCATTTTGAACGCCACAGCCCGGAATGGTATGGGTGGCGGCATGAAAGCGGTGTTCGGCACCCTTTCCGGCGATCTGGTTTACATGTGTGCCGCCGTGCTGGGGCTGGCAGCCATCTTAAGCGCCTATCCCGGGGTGCTGGCCGGTGCCCAGTGGATCGGGGCCGGGTATCTGTGCTGGCTGGGTATCAGACTGCTGACCACATCTGTCACCCAAACCACGGTGCCGGAAAAGACGGTGCGTGGCGGCTGGCACTATTTCCGGCAGGCCCTGGCGATCAGTCTGACCAATCCCAAGGTGATCATGTTTTTCATGGCCTTTTTCCCCTTGTTTCTGACACCGGAATCCACGCAGCTTACCCTGCTGATTTTGATGGTCCATGTTTCTGTCATCAGTTTCCTCTACCAGGCATGCCTGGTCATGGCCGGCAATGCAGTGGCCGGAAAACTGAGTCAAAGGCCCTGGGCCAGGCGATTGGCCATCCGCCTGGCCGGCGTGGCCCTGATCGGGTTCGGGGTGCGGCTGGCCGCCAGAAACTAGCCGGGAGTGTAAAAGGAGCGAAGGGTGCCCACCCCGTCCTTGACGGCTCTGGCCGATGCGTCCAGTGCGGTTTTTTCATCGTGGGTCAGGGGCAGTTCCAGGATTTTTTCCACGCCATTTTTGCCTAGCAGAACCGGGACACCCAAAAACATGTCCTGGTATCCGTATTCCCCCCGCAAATAGGCGGACACCGGTACCACGCGTTTCTCGTCCTTGAGAATAGCTTCCACCATCTTGGCCACGGATGCGCCGGGCGCGTAAAACGCGGACCCTTGTTTGAGCAGGGATACAATTTCTCCGCCGCCGGTGCGGGTCCGGTCGATCAGTTTTTCCAGTTCATCGGGTGCGATGAGTTCCGTGACGGGGATGCCGTTTACCCGGGTGTAACGGGGCAAAGGCACCATGGTGTCGCCATGTCCCCCGAGAACCATGGCCATGACATCACCTGGCCAGACCTTCAGCTTTTCTGCGATAAAATACCGGAATCGGGTGGCATCCAGGATCCCGGCCATGCCCATGACCCGCTTGAGGGCAAACCCGGTTTCCTGGAGCGTGGCCATAGCAATGACATCCAGCGGGTTGGACACCACCACCACCACGGCATTGGGCGCGTATTCAGCAACGGCCTGACCCGCTTTCTTGGCAATGTCCACGTTGATTTTCATGAGATCCATGCGGTCCATGCCCGGTTTCCGGGGAATTCCGGCGGTGAGGACCACCACATCCGAATCAGCGATCCCCTTGTAATCATTGGTTCCCGTGATGGTGACATGGTAGTTTCTCATGGGGGCGGCATGCAGATAATCAAGGGCCTTGGCCTGGGGAAGCCCTTCCACCACATCCACCATCACGATGTCTGCCAGGTTTTTTTCCGCAATGTAATAGACGGCGGTAGCGCCCACATTACCGGCGCCGATGATGGATACTTTAGGCATGTGTGTCCTCCTTCAGGGTTTTCTGGATGATTCGGGCTCCGGTTTTAATCATGTCGATCTGGCTGCGGTTCAGGTGCGGTTCCAGTATCTGGGATGCACCGGTGCGGTTGATCACGCAGGGCAGCGACAGGGCGGCATCAGTGATTCCAAACTGGCCGGACAGCATTCGGGAGACCGACAGAACCCGGCCCGTGTCATGGCAGATGGCTTCCGCCAGGTCTGCAGCCACGGCGGAGGGTCCGTAATAAGCACTGGCCCGGCCTGCCAGCTCCACGATCAGGCTCCCGGCCTGACGGGTCTGGTCGAATAAGCGGTCGATCTTTTCCCGGGACAGAAAATGTTCGATTGGTACGCCGGACACACAACAGTAATCTTCCAAGATGATCATGTCATCGCTGTGTCTTCCCACGACCTGGGCTGCCACGTTTTCCATGGATACGCCCAGTTCGTGTGCAATGAGGAACCGCAGCCGGACGGCATCCAAGATGCCTCCCAGGCCCATGATGCGGTCGTCGGGCAAAGAGGCGTGCCGGGTGAACAGGGTGGTAAGCAGGTCCACCGGTTCAGAGACAATAATGATCCGGATGTCTGGCCGGGTGATTTTTTGGGCATAATCGATGATGATGTCTTTGTTGGCCTGATACAGGGCATCCCTGTCCATGCCGGGTTTTCGCACCGATCCGGCGGTGATGATGACAATGTCCGCCTCCAGCACCTGGTCCGGGTCATCCGTTCCCTGGATGGTGGTGCGGTATCCCCGGACAGGGGCGGCTTCCATCATGTCTAATGCCTTGCCCTGAGCCAGCCCTTCCTGGATGTCGAAAAGGGTGACATGGTCTACCCCTTTTTCCGCCAGGAAAAAAGCGGTATTGGCCCCGACGTTGCCGCTGCCGATGATTCCGATCATGAAAACCTCCTTGTCAATGTTATGGTTGATGCAAATAGCGTAAGCTGATATCCTCATGGTTGTCAATCCCAATAACACCCATGCCTTGACGGGCAAAAAAGAAAATGGAACCCATCACACAACAGCCTTCAGCAATAGCAGGAAAACATTTGTTCCTGTTTACTGGAAGCCGAGCACTGGTTAATGAAAGCTGACAACTTTCATATAAACAAGCATGGCCTGAAATACTATGAATCAATACATGAAGAAATAACCAGTCAGCTGTTAAGCTTAAGGTTTGGCATTTAAAACCTCATACTGTAATTTTGATGAAAACTTACTGGCATGGTGCATGCATTGCTCATATATATTATATTTAAAGGTATGCAATTTGCAGGCCTGTAATTGCCTGCCTTTGAATAAAACCAATCATCAACCATAAGGAGTGCCCATGAAACGTGTATTGATCACCGGTGCCTCAGGGTTTGTCGGCAAGCATCTGGTCCGTCATTTTCTGGATCTTCACTGGCATGTGACGGGGCTGGGGACTTCCAGTACGCATCCAGACGTCCAGGAATCAAATAAGTTTCGCTGGGTCTCGGCTGATACCACCCGGCCGGGACCCTGGCAGGCACATGTGCCAAATGCGGATGTGCTCATTAATCTGGCCGGTCGGAATATTTTTAAGCGATGGACCAACGCTTACAAAAAGGCCATTTATGACTCCCGGATACTCACCACCCGAAATCTGGTGGATGCCATGGTGCCTGACAAACCGGTCGATTTCCTGAGTACCTCTGCGGTGGGGATGTACGGGGATGCCGGAGAACAAGAACTTTTCGAAGATGCACCCCCGGGAAACGATTTTCTGGCTGCCGTGTGCAAAGACTGGGAACATGCCGCGCTTGTTGCGGAGGAAAAGGCCGGCGCCTCTGTACGGATCATGCGGTTTGGTGTGGTTCTGGGCGACGGCGGTGCCCTGTCCGTGATGTCTCCGGCGTTCAAATGGTTTGCCGGCGGGCCTCTGGGAAACGGATATCAGTGGTTTCCGTGGATTCACGTCGATGACATGGTAAAGGCCATGATTTTTTGATCCAGACGTCTGATTCCCAGGGGATTTACAACATGGTGGGGCCAACACCGGTGAGACAAAGGGTGTTTGCCAAAGCCCTGGGACAGGCACTGAATCGACCGGCGGTGATGCCTGCCCCCGGATTCATGGTAAAACTGGTCATGGGGGAACTGGGCGCTTCGCTGCTCAACAGCCAGAAAGCGGTGCCTAACGCTTTGACGGAAAGAGGTTTTTCATTTGAATATCCGGATGTCGGATCAGCCCTGGGCGCTATATTCGGAAATCCCGGCCCTGCATGAAAATCCAGGCCCGGGGTTAAAAGATGTTTGCCTTGACCCTGAAATTTGATATAAGAATCCATTACAGTGACAATCAGTCAAAAACAATGCAGATCAATCCAATCAGGAGGGAAAATACCCATGAATTTCGGATCCATTGATGAGATATTGACATTTGCCATCGGCAAGGAAAACGAAGCCGTTGAATTTTACCAGTCCCAGGCAGCAAAAGCCACCAAAGCATCTCTCAAAGACATTTTTGAAAGCTTTGCCAACGAAGAACAAAAGCATGCGGCCCTGTTGTCCGATATCGCCGGGAACAAGGAAAAAATCGAATCCTATGAGTTCAAAAAAATTCCGGACCTGAAAATCAGCGACTACATGGTGGAAAAAGACTATGAAGAGGGTATGCCCATGCCAGAGATTCTCAAGGTCGCCATGAAGCGGGAAGAAAAGGCGGTCAAGCTTTACCAGACCCTGGCGGATCAGACCGATAATCCCGATGCCAAAAAAGTGTTTTTGATGCTGGTGCAGGAAGAGTCCAAACACAAGCTGGGCCTGGAAACCATGTATGACGATTACCTGGCGGAACAGGACAACTAAGGTCAATGATTCCATGGATCTGACCTGTTTTTTCAGACCCGCATCCATGGCGGTGATCGGGGTGTCAACCACCCATGACCATCATCCCGCCAATGTGATTTACAACAAGAATCACCTTCGGTATCCGGTACAGACCTTTGCCGTGAATCCCAAAGGCGGAACCCTGAACCGGGAACCGGTGTACCGGACCGTGGCTGAGATTGACGTTTCCGTGGATCTGGCTGTTATCGCGGTGCGGTCCGGGTTTGTGCCGGATGTGGTATCCCAGTGCATTGAAAAAGGCATCAAAGGGGCGGTGATCATTTCCGGCGGATTCGCCGAAACCGGGAGCCGGGACCTGCAGCAGGAAGTGGCGGATCTGGCGGTCCGGGCTAATTTTCCTTTTGTGGGACCCAACTGCCTGGGGATCTATTCTCCGGAAGCTGTGGACACGTTTTTTCTGCCGGGGGAGCGCATCATTCACCCCAAAAAAGGAAACATCGGGTTTGTATCCCAGAGCGGCGGGGTCCTGGTGGACCAGTTGGTGAAGTTCGCTGGCCAGGGGATCGGGGTGTCCGCCGCCGTGAGCATCGGCAACAAAGCCTGCATCCGGGAAACCCATCTCATCGACTGGTTTGAGCAGGACATGGGCACCCGGGTCATTGCGTTTTACATCGAAGGGTTTGAATGCCGGGAGGGCCGGGAATTTGTCAAGCGGGCCCAGGCTTGCTCCAAACCGGTGGTGGTGCTCAAGGCCGGGAAGACGGCCCGGGGGATTGCCGCCGCTTCCAGCCATACTGCCTCCGTGGCAGGGGATTACCGGGTGTTTTCTGCCATCATGGCCCAGCACTGTGTGGCGGAAGCTGATACCGAATATGAACTCACCTCGTTTTGCGAGGCATTGAGCTGTTATCCCAAAGGCAGTTCCGGCCGTATCGGTATTGTATCGCTGTCTGGAGGCCACGGGGTGGTTGCGGCGGATGCTTGCGGCCATCACGGGCTGACCCTCCCGGAGATCAGCGAACAGACCGCCGGTGCCATCCAATCCCGGCTGTCTCCGGAAATCCAGGCCATTGCCTCGTTGAACAATCCCCTGGACCTGACCGGGTCGTGTGTGGATGCCGATATCCTGACGGCTGTGCGGCATTTGTCAAGAGATCCGAACGTCGACTGCATTCTGGCACTGCTGCTGCCCTATTCTCCGGGAATTTCCGCAGACATCGGGGCCAGACTGAGCCAGGTGGCAAGAAACGAAGGCAAACCTCTGATTGCCTATGTGCCCAAGGAAGACAAGTACAAGATTATTATTGAAGGATTTGAGCTGAGCCGGATTCCGGTGGCATCTTCCGTGGAAGGGGCGGTACTCATGGCCAAAGCGTTGAAAAGGTGCTGTCCATGCTGACCCCGCGTATTATGCAGATCCTGGAAGCGGCCCGGCCGGCCGGCTGGTCCCGGAACCCATGGCCAAAAAGATTCTGGAGGATAGGAACCTGACTGTTCCCAAGGGTGTGCTCACCGAGTCTGTGGCTACGGCAAGACGGTTTCTGGGGGAGAGCAAGGGTCCGGTGGTGCTTAAGGCCGTATCCCCTGAAATCCTGCACAAAACCGAACACCGGGCCGTTGTGACCGGTGTTAAGGATCCTGATACATTGACCGATCAGATGACCCGTCTTTTGTCCCTTAACGGCTGTGATCAGGTGTTGGTGGAAGAGATGGTGTCCGGCATTGAGGTGCTGGTGGGCGCGAAAAACGATCTTCAATTCGGGCCGGTGGTGGTGCTGGGTTTAGGGGGCACCAGCGTGGAGATCTACAATGATACGGCCATCCGCCTGGCTCCGGTGACCCCGGCGGATGTGACCGCCATGGTCAACACCCTGAAAGCCGGACCGATTCTGGAAGGGTTCCGTGGAAAACCCGGTGTGAACATGGCCGAACTCACTCGGATGGTGGTGGCGTTTTCCCGCCTGGTCATGGACCTGGAACCTTTTATTGAATCCATTGACCTGAATCCGGTGATCTGCGACGCAACCCGATGCGTAACAGCGGATGCCCGGATTATTCTTTTGCCGGAAAAAAATATTCCATCATGACTTCATTTCCCGATACGATGTCCCCAGCCGGCACGACAACTTCACCGTTAAAGCTTATATCCTGGAACGTCAACGGCCTGAGGGCGGTTGTGAAAAAAGATTTTTTCAAATCCGTGGCACGGCTGAATCCGGATATTCTGCTGCTCCAGGAAACCAAGCTCCAGCAAGACCAGCGCGCCCCGGAAATGATCGATTTTCCGCCCTATGAGTCTTTCTGGGCCTATGCCACGGTGAAAAAAGGCTACAGCGGGGTGGCTGCGTATTCAAAAAAGAGACCCAACCAGGTGGTCACTACTTTTGACCGGCCTGAATATGATGGTGAAGGCCGGGTGATCCAGATGGATTTTGATGAATTCACCCTGTTCAATGTCTATTTTCCAAACGGACAGATGAGTGATGAACGGCTCAGGTACAAGCTGGACTTTTATGACTGGTTTCTGGATTATACCCAACGCCTGCGGAATGCTGGAAAAGGTTTGATTATCACCGGGGATTTCAATACGGCTCACCATGAGATCGATCTGAAAAACCCCGGTCCCAACTCAGACCGTTCCGGATTTCTGCGCATCGAAAGGGATGTGCTGGACCGCATGGTCGATGAAGGGTACGTGGATACGTTCCGGCATTTTTACCCGGAAGCGGTAAAGTATTCATGGTGGAGCTATCGGTTCAACGCCCGGAAAAACAATGCCGGGTGGCGCATCGACTATTTTTTGTCACCCGGGACCTGCTTGAAAAAGGCGTGGTTACAGATGCCTTTATCGACAATGATATTTTTGGATCCGACCATTGCCCCGTCGGACTGAATCTCTCACTTTAAAACTGCCGGGAATCCTTACGCTGAACCAGGCAGCATCTTCTGAGACTGAAAAATTTTCCTGAAATCGGCAGGCCTTCCTGAAAAAGGTGCACCCTTCCCCGAGTTCGGAAAAGGAAAACCGGTCCGGTCCCGGCCGGACAGGGACCGGACATCGGCATTTAAGCGGTCATGAACCGGCAGATTTGACGTCCGAATTCGGAACAGGATACTTCCGCGGCCCCAGGGATCTGCCGGGCCAGGTCATAGGTCACCTGTTTTACGTCAATGGCCTGCTGCAGGGCAACCCGGACCTGACCGGCCGCCTCGTGCCATCCCATGTGGTCCAGCATCATGGCTCCGGACAGGATCAATGATCCCGGGTTGACCTTGTCTTTGCCCGCATACTTGGGGGCCGTGCCGTGGGTGGCTTCAAATACCGCACATTCCGAGCCCACATTCGCCCCCGGAGCCAGTCCCAGTCCGCCTATCATGGCTGCCAGAAGATCGGAAATATAATCGCCGTTCAAATTGGGGGCCGCGATCACGTCATATTCTTCGGGCCGCAGCAGAACCTGTTGGAACATGTTGTCTGCGATCCGGTCCTTGAGAACGATACTGCCTTCGGGCACTTTGCCGTTGAATTCTTTCCACAGCCGTTCCTCCAGGATCACATGATCGGCAAATTCCTTGGTTCCCACTTCAATACCCCAGTTCAAAAAAGCGCCTTCAGTAAATTTCATGATGTTGCCCTTGTGCATGAGGGTAACACTTTTTCGCCGGTTGTCTATGGCATATTGAATGGCTTTGCGCACCAAGCGCTGTGTGTTGATCCGGCTGATGGGTTTGATGCCGATGCCTGTGGCATCCGGAGCCAGAGATTTCCCGGTTTTTTTCTGATCAGACCAATGACCTCTTTTGCCTCCTGACTGCCGGCCGGCCATTCAATCCCGGCGTACAGGTCTTCGGTGTTTTCTCTGAAAATAACCATATCAACGGCATCCGGATGACTGCACGGGGACGGGACCCCCCGGATATGTCTGGCCGGACGGATGCAGGCGAACAGATCCAGTTCCTGGCGGATTGCCACATTCAGAGACCGCATGCCTTTCCCCACCGGTGTGGTCATGGGGCCTTTGATAGCCACCCGCAGCGACCGGATTTGATCCAAAGTGGATCTGGGCAGCCATTCGCCGGTCTCATTGAATGACGTTTCACCGGCGGGCAGTTCCTGAAAAAAGATCCGCTTTCTGCCTTTGTAGGCGGTATCCACCGCAGTTTCCAGAACCGGGCGGGTGGCACGCCAAATATCCGGTCCGGTGCCGTCTCCGGGGATACAGCCGATAATGGGGTGTTCCGGCACTTGAAGCGATCCGTCCGGGTTCATAGTAATGGAATCAGGCATGATGGGTGTCCTTTAATCTGGGGTTTGTTTGATGGAGACGGACAAATTCTTCCGTTCATTTTCGGGCCTATATGATACTGCAAAGGGGGATCAATCCTTGAAAACCAGTTTTCCGCCGATATGTCCGGCAATGCCGGCCGATGCCAGCATGATCAGGTTGATCAGAATAAATATCCAGGACATAGATGTGGACAGCACGGCCGGATCCACCAGATACCAGACCAAAGAGATCAGGCACGAGGCACTGGCTAATGTGGCTGCCAGAATTTTGATCCGGAACAGCAGAGTATCTGCCTGGTTGTATTTATTCTGCCATTCCAGTACTCCCGTGTAAATGACCAGGGGCAGGGCCAGCACCACAAAACCCAGGTTGATGGCAGCGGCTTTGGCCGGCAAAGCAGCATCGAACAGCCAGGCCAGGATGAACAGGATGGCGGCCACCGGCAGAAGCCCGTTGGGCGTGTGTACCAGAATGGGATGGGCATGATACCGGACCATCAGGTGCGTGAGCTTCTGATACAGGGATTCATGTGCCGCAGGATCAAGGGGTTCCGGTTCAGGTTTTTCAGACAGCGGTTTTTTGGAATCACCCGTTTTCGATTCAGAAGCGGCGGAGACGTCTTTTCCGGGTTCATCCGGAATGTCGATTTCCACGAATTTATTTTTACCAGCCCCGCAGACCGGACATTTTTCCGGGGGGGATTCTCCTTTGTGAACGTAATTACAGACCGTGCATTTCCAGGCTCTCATCAGGTTTCCTTATTTGTAATAAAAATTTGGGGAGGCAGTTTTCACACAACGTCGCTGTTTTGTGGCTTATCGATTTTCAATGGTTGTGAACTGGCATTCATCCGGTCCGCAGTAATCCCCCACATAGGCGGCACCAGGGCGGTACAAGGTGGGTTTGGGTGCGGCTTTGGCAAACTGTTCTTCAATGACATGGGCGCACCATCCGCTGATGCGGGACAGGGCAAAGACAGGGGTGAACAGGTCCATGGGGATTCCCATGGCGTAAAATAAAGAAGCGGAATAAAAATCCACATTGCAGAAAATTTCCCGGTTCTTGCGTTTTTTGAATGCGTCTTTTGCCTTTATCTCCAGTTCCCTGGACAGGTCATACCACCGGGTGTCGCCTGCGATTTCTCCCATACGACGGCTCATGGGCGCCAGGATCAATGCCCTGGGATCATCAGTCTGGTATACAGCATGGCCCAGTCCCATGATCAGGCCGCCAGCATCAAGCGTTTTGTCGATATAGGTATCAATGGCTTCCGCAGACCCGATCTCCATAAGCATCTTCATGACCCTTACATTGGCCCCGCCGTGCAGTGGACCGGACAGGCTGCCGATGGCTGCAGCGATGGCGGCATAGATATGGGCCTTGGTGGAGGCCACCTGTCGGGCGGTAAAGGTGGAAGCATTAAAGGAATGTTCCGCATGCAGTACCAGTCCGGCATCGAAAAAAGCCGCTGCCTCAGGGTCTGGGCGGTTGCCGGTGAGCATGTACAGAAAGTTGGCGGCATGGCCCAGGGCATTGTCCGGCTCCACCGGAGGCCTGTCATTGCGGATGCGGTCCCAGGCCGCGATCAAAGTGGACAGCCCGGCGATCAGGTGTTCTGCACTGTTCACTGTGTGTTCCAGGGTTTCTGAGCCTGCATTTTCATCCGCTTGTGTCAGCAGAGGAGTGGCCGCCTGGAGCACATCCATGGGGTTCATGGACCGGGGCAGGTGTTTGAGCAGGGTGAAAATTGATTCAGGGATCTGACGTTTGGGTTTAAGCCGTTCATCAAACGATATCAGATCCTGTTTGCCCGGCAGTCGCTCGTGCAGCAGCAGATAACATACTTCTTCGAACGTGGTGTTTTCCGCCAGATCCTCAATCCGGTACCCACGGTAGATCAGTTTGCCTTTTTTACCCTGTACATCACAGATTTTCGAACTGGCTACATCCACGCCTCTGAGACCTGTATTCAATACCGGGGTGCATTCGTCGTTCATGGATCTCTCCTCGAAAGGGGTTAAAATATTTTTTCAGGGGGCCGCCTTTCCGGGACATATTCCACCTGGGCTTTGTGGTTGTGAACGGCTTCGGATACATACAGCCCGCAATAGCAGGCCCCGAACTCTTCCAGATCCGGCTCCCGGTAAACACAGGGACAGATGATATCCCTGTCTTTTTCCCGGTCCGCGCAGGCCAGGCGGCAGGGGCAGGCCATGTACCCGTAACGGTCCTTGTTCAGAAGCAGCGATTCCAGCAGTTCAAAGACCAGATCTTTGTCCTTGTTGAAATAGATGCCTTTGGCTTCCTGTGATTTTTTCAATGCCTGGTATACCTGTTCCACATTCATTCTGTCATCCCCAATGCTGCTTTAATTTCCTTTTCCTTGTATCCGACAATTACTGTATCATTGATTCTGATGGTGGGGAAGGAGCACCTGGGATTCAATGCTTTGATGTCTTCTAGAACAGCCTTTCTTTCTTCCCCTTCCAAGTCATCCACTTCCACATAGTTGTACTCCACATTGCAGTCGTTGAGCAGTTTTTTGGTTGATTTGCAGTGACTGCAAGTGCTTAAGGCATAGAGTATGGGCTTGTCTTCGTTCATTAACAGCTCCTTTAAGCGGTCTCAATCCGGTTGCCGGGTTGTCCGTCATGCATACCCGTTAACCCCTTCAGTCTGAGATCCGCAATTAATTTTAAACATTCAGATCACCCGCACGGTTCATATCGGTATGAATTTTTGCATTTTTTATGCCGGTTTGGCAAGCGACAATTTCACGGGTGTGTTAACCATGACAATCAGGACGTGGTGTTGCCTGATAATTCTTGCGTCTAAAAGTGATGTCGTAATGACACAAGCAAGAAAGATAAATCAAGGGTCTCAAAACAGGAATTTTTGTGGGACAAGATATTGCCATTCTGATCCAAGAACCCGCCGGGCATGGAATCCAGACCGGTAATTCCTGATGTCGGCCAACGTGTTCGTGGATCTGTATCCCGCGGATTCGTTCATGGCCGAACCCGTTTTGTCTGTTGCGGCTGGAGGAACAGAGACATAAGACACATAAGTGTCTCAAGGTGACACGTACCAGAGATACAGGTGGACCCCGGACAGGGAATCGCCCGGATAACGCGCTGCACACGGGCCGGCCCGGTCCGGGTGTCCTGAAATGGATATACCTCCACCGGTTTTCCAGATGAAACTCCGGTCAGCCGGTGTAACATGGTATCTGAGTCCGACCGGATCGCTACGGGCGCGATTTTTGCAGGGTTAAATAACATTTAACCGGAGACTGGCTGTGCTGCAGTTTCAGTCACTGAGATCATAATACAGTTGACAGGGACAGGGTTTGCAGACGGATGTCCCGGTCCTGATGAAAACTGGTGAAAAAACTTAAGGAGGGCACATGGGAACGGTTTTGATAGTCTATACGACCCGGTCCGAAGAGACCAAGGCCATTGCCGAAATTATCGGTGAAGGCATCCGGATATCCGGGCACAATGCAGAAGTCAAACGGGTAAATGAGATCAAGAGCGAAGAAGACCTCAAGGGGTATGATGCCTATATTTTCGGGTCTCCCACGTATCACGGCGAGATGATCACTCCCATGAAGCAGCTGTTGTTTCTTGCGGAACGGGCCGAGTTGAACGGAAAGCCGGGCGGATCATTCGGTGCCTATGGCTGGAGCGGTGAGGCAGCCGGCCGGATTTTCGATACCATGGCTCACATTTTTGAGATGAGCATGGTGTCCGGCGGGCCATTGATGCTCAAGGCTGCCTGGGTGGGCGGCGGTATCAAGGCGGCCCAGGAATACGGCAAGAATGTGGCAGCCATGATTCCGAAAACCGAATGATGCTGGGGAGGAGGCCATGAGTACTCAGAATGCGGTCATTGTTTCCTGCCCCTCCTGTAAAACCAGAAACCGGGTGCCGGCGGCCCGGATCAATGAAAATCCACGGTGCGGCAGATGCGGCACCCCGCTTCCTACAGGGGGAACGGACCATCCTGTAACCGTAACGGATGCCACATTTCAGACAGAGGTGATGCAGTCGTCCCTACCGGTGCTGGTGGATTGCTGGGCACCCTGGTGCGGACCCTGTAAGGCTGTCGGGCCGATCATGGATGCACTGGCAAAAAAGTATCTCGGTCGGTTGAAGGTGGCTAAACTCAACCTGGATGAGAATCCGGTCACCGGGTCACGCTATTCTATCAGTTCCGTGCCCACGATGCTGCTGGTGAAAAACGGGAAACTTGTGAACACGCTGGTGGGGGCTCTGCCCCAGAACCAGATAGAGTCAGCAGTCAACCAGATGCTGTGATCAGGACTGTAAGGAGATGATGCCATTTCTAATACGGGAAATGGCAAGGGATTTGCATAATTTTAAATTTTGGTGATGCTGAGGGCGATAGTGGTATTTTCTCTGGCAATAACCGATTATGTGTCTTATGATAACAGAATGAAAAGAATTGACTGATGCTTTTCCGAATTAGTCTCATCTTAGAATTCCAATAAATCAAATATGAAAAGGAGTGACCACATGGCAGAAAAAATGGGTATTTACAAATGCGAGAAATGCGGCAACATCGTACAGGTGCTTCACGGAGAAAAACCGCCGGTCACCTGCTGCGGCAAACCCATGGAACGGCTCGTGGAAAACACGGTGGATGCGGCTGTTGAAAAACATGTCCCGGTGGTGGAAAAAATCGAAGGCGGATACAAAGTCAAAGTCGGCAGCGCTCCTCATCCTATGGCGGCTGAGCATTATATCCAGTGGATCGAGCTGACCAGTGAGGATGACAGCTTTGTTCAACGTAAAATGCTGACCCCTGACAGCGAACCGGAAGCCATTTTCAAAACCGATTCCGACAAGGTGGTGGCCAGGGAATACTGTAACCTGCACGGTCTGTGGAAGGCCTGATTTCCCTCCTGCTTGTGTTGACTGCATGAAAAAAAGGCCCCGGACGAATCGATATGGATTCATCCGGGGTCTTTTGTCTATCGAACCGGCAGGCGGGAGCCGGAATGAAACCGTGTTGGCTTAACGGTTCAGTTTTTCCTTTAATTTTCTTGCCAGGGCGGTACCTAAATCGAAACACCGTTTCAGATCGTCCTGATCCGGCACATAAAGCACCTTTACCCCCGGATCCACGGTTTCCCACTTCATTTCCTCAAATTCCTTATTCAGAATCTTGACCGCCTCACCGCTCCATCCATAGGACCCGAACGCAGCCGCCAGTTTGTTCTGGGGGCGCAGACCCTTGATATAGGTCATCACATCGGCGATGACCGGAAAAATACCGTTGTTCAAGGTCGGAGACCCCACGGCCACCGCCCCGGCATCCAGAATTTCGGTCATGATATCGGACCGGTGCCATTTCCGGGTGTTCATCAGCCTTACCCCGACCTGTTCCGACTCAATTCCGCTGGTGATGGCCCGGGCCATTTTGGTGGTGCTTTCCCACATGGAATCAAAGATGACCAGTGCCTTGTTGACCGGTTCCTGCCGGGACCACAGATCATAAGCCGCAATGATCCGGGTGGGGTCTTTCCGCCAGAGAATGCCGTGGTCCGGACAGATCATGCGGATATCCAGATTCATTTTCGCGACATCCGTCAGAAGCGCCTGGACCCGGGGAGAGAAATGCAGCAGAATATTGGCATAATATTTCCGAGCATGGGGCATGATGTCATCCCCGATCTCGTCATCGAAAAATTTGTCCCCGGCATAGTGCTGACCGAACGCGTCACTGGAGAACAGAATTTTTTCTTCCGGCATGTATGTGAACATGGAATCGGGCCAGTGAAGCATGCGGGTTTCCAGAAAGGAAAAGGTCCGGTTACCAAGAGTCAGGGTGTCCCCGGATCCCACCACCTGGAAATTGTAGTCCCGGTTGAAATGGTTTTTCAGGTTCTGAGCCCCCATCTTGGAACAATACAGGGGTTTGTCCTCTCCGATTTTGTGCATGATCCGGGGGATGGACCCGGAATGATCCATTTCCGTATGATTACTGATCACGGCATCAATCTCTTTCGGATCCAGGATCCGGCTGATATTGGCCACCAGTTCCTCCCCGAAAGGGGCTTTGACTGTGTCAATGAGGATATTTTGTTCACCGGTGATCAGAAAGGCGTTATACGAGGTGCCTTCGGGGATTTCATACCCGTGGAAATCCCGGATATCCCAATCCCGGCACCCCACTGAATAAATGCCGTCTGCCAGTTCTATGGGTGTGAACATGATGCCTCCGTTTACTCCACCTTTTCAAAATATTCCTGTTCCGCGCCGCACAACGGACACACCCAGGATTCGGGAAGATCTTCCCACGCCGTTCCGGGTTCGATGCCGTTATCGATGTCTCCTTCAGCCGGGTCATACACATAGCCGCACGGGCATTCATATTTATCCATTTTTATTCTCCATTTGGTTGATCGTTTCTTTCTTAAGTGTCTCTTTTCAGCCGGATGGCCCTGTGCCGTTTTAAAAAAACCAGCTGTATCATGGGTTCGAATATAAGCAATGTGTGTGCCATGTCCCACACATGAATGAGGGTTTAAAAAAAGGTTTTCACTTTGGAGACTATTCATATAATATGGACAGAATAAAAGCAATAAGTCAATTGGGAATGAACAGCCCCATGAAAATATTTACCAGAAGATCGCATATCCCGGTGCAGGTGCCCAAGCTGTTTGCTTGGCATGCCAGAGATGGTGCCATTCAGCGACTTACGCCTCCCTGGGCTCCCATGACCCTCAAAAGGCGGCAGGGCAGAGGCATTGACAAGGGGGTCCGGGTGGAATTTGACATGCGGGTGCTGGGGGTTCCCATGACCTGGGAAGCCGAGCATATCGATTTCTGTCAGGACCGGATGTTCAAGGACCGGCAGATCAGAGGCCCGTTTGGCCGATGGGTGCATACCCATCAGTTTGCACCTGAAGGGGCGCATGGGTCGATTATGACGGATCTGGTGGCGTATCAGCTGCCCATGGGATATCTGAGTGCACTGTTTTACCCTTTGGCCCAAAAAGAATTGGCCCGGATGTTTGATTACCGTCATCGAATCCTGGCCCGTGACCTGGTCCGTTATGCAGATCAGATGCCGCCCATGCGGATTTTGATTTCCGGCGCATCCGGCAGCATCGGTTCCGCTCTGGTCCCGTTTTTGCGCACCTGCGGGCATGAAGTGATCCGTCTGGTCCGGCATGAGGGGCCGTTGGCCGGAGATGAAGTGTTCTGGGACCCTTACAAAGGCATCCTGGACCTGACATCCATGGGCCCGGTGGATGCGGTGATCAATCTCAACGGCAGGGATATTTCCCGGGGAAAATGGACCGGGACCCAAAAACAGGCCATCATCGATTCCCGGATACAGCCCACCCGGATTCTCGTGGAAAAAATGCAGGCAATGGATCCAAAGCCAAGCGTGTTTGTTTCCGCGTCTGCCATCGGGTTTTACGGAGAAGGGGCGGATACCCTGCTCACGGAGGAACACCCGGTGGGTTCCTCATTTATTTCCCGGGTGTGCGACGACTGGGAGCGGGAATCTGTGCCGGCTTTGGCGGCCGGCATCCGAACGGTTCAGCTGCGTATCGGCGTGGTGCTCACCCCGGCCGGCGGGGCGCTGGCCCGGATGCTGCCGGCATTTCAGGCTGGATTGGGCCCGCGGCTGGGCACCGGACACCAGTACATGAGCTGGATTTCCATGGATGATGCCCTGGGGGGCATTTTTCATATTCTGAAAAATACTGATATTCACGGACCGGTGAACCTGACGGCGCCGAATTCTGTGACCAACCGGATGTTCACCCGGACACTGGCCCGGGTGTTGTCCCGTCCGGCGGTATTCAGTATCCCTGAATGGGTGGCCATTCGCCTGTGGGGTGAGATGGGAAAGGAAACCCTGTTGACCAGTGCCCGGGTGATGCCTGAAAAACTGATGAAAACCCGATTTGCTTTTCAGTATCCCGACCTGGAACCGGCCCTGCGACATCTGCTGGGCCGTTCTGATACATGACCTGAAAAATTTGGATTGTACCTATGCCTTTACATCTTAAGTTACTGTTTTCGTTTCTGATGATCATTGCCCTGGTGTTCGGGTTCGTACATATTTATTTTCCATTGCCGCATTACAGTTTTGAACGACTGCATATTTTTCTGTTCAACCTGTGCACCGGCGGTTCCATTCTGCTGTATTATACACAAGGGTATAAACGGGTGTCCGGCACAGTGAAGCTGTTTTTCGCAGGGTCCTTGATTTACGCGTTTTCTGCCTTTTTCAACCAGTATGCCATCACTCTGGCGGTATCGGTGCCGCTCTACTTTCTGGTGGAAAAGATCCGGATTCAGGCCTTTTCCTGGTTTCCATCCGATTTTTTTCAAAAAAAGGTGCCGGTAACCAAAAAATTCCACCAGGCCTCTTTGCTGTGCCTGTCCACGGGCATTGCCATGGCAGCGGTGGTGATTCTCAACAATGAATACTTTCACTGGGTCCACATGGAAAAACTGGTGTTGAATACGTTTTTCCTGGGGTTTTCTTTTCCTTTGTCCCTGATCACCTTGTCTCTGGTCTTCTCCATGCTAACGCAGATTGAGGGCTCCGGTTTGAAAGTGTTCATGGAACTGTGTTTCTGGAGCATTACCCTGGGAGTGATTATATTTTTCATTTTTATCCTGCTGGAGCGGTTCATTCCCCAGATTTTTGTGACGTTTACCCTGTTTGCCGCCGTGGTGGTGGTGTTTTACCTGTATTACACCTTTGCCAAGTCCATGCAGCAGAAACTGTTTCTGACATCCGGCATCGGGTTTCTGATCGTGACCGCTGTCACCGGTATCGCCTATATTTTTTTCCAGATGTCAGAGGGATATGATCCCCAGAAAACCAAATGGCTGCTGCACCTGCATGTGTTCGCCTCCCTTTACGGCTGGAATCTGTGCGGTCTGGCCGTGATCTGCCGGTTCAAAGATTTTCCCATTCACCTGCATTCTCCCACCGTGATTTTTGTTCACTGGCTTACTGCCATCGTACTGGCCCCCATGGGCGTGTTTTATCCATGGGCCGCGATTTTTGCGATCATCGGATATGCCTTTATCACCCTGGTGCTGTTTTTCAGCGGCAACCAGGCCAGGGAGACCGTTCAATGAACAGCACCCGGGAAAAAATAAAACAGTTTTTCAAGCAGTTCCAGTCCAGTGCAAAAGTACTGGTGATCATCAATGCGGATCCGGATGCCATCGCATCTGCCATGGCAGTCAAACGGCTGTTGTGGCGAAGGGTGTCGGAAGTGAGCATCGCTCATTTCAACCGCATCAGCCGGCCGGACAACCTGACTCTTATCCAGCTTACCGACGCCGGTCTCACGCCGTTGGCGGATGTGGACAAGGCTTTGTTCGACCATTTCGTGATCGTGGATTCCCAGCCGGAGCACAACGAAGCCTTTGAAGGAATCCCTTATGCCGCGATCATTGATCACCATCCCCTGACAAACGTCAAAGCCGGGTATACAGATATCCGCCCCGGATACGGGACCTGCTCCACTATTTTGACCGAATATTTGAAATCCTGGAAAATCAGACCGTCGGCCAAGCTGGCCGCAGCCCTGATGATGGGCATTAAAACCGATACGGCGGATTTCACCCGCCAGGCCACCCTCAAGGACATTCGGGCGTTTCAGTACCTGTATAAATTTGCGGACAACAATATTGTCACCAAGGTGGAGCGGGCCATTCTGACGGATGAAGACCTGAGTTTCATCGGCAATGCCATCAAAAAACGGCAAAAGGTCAACAACCGGGTGTTTTATCATGCCGGTAAAATTTCCAAACCGGATGAGCTGGTGATGGTGGCGGATTTTTTCCTGTCCATTGTCGGGGTCAACTGGTCCATTATTTCCGGGGTGATGGACCAGAAGCTCATTGTGATTCTCAGGAATGATGGGTTGCGAAAAGGGGCCGGCAACACGGCCAAAGAAGCGTTTTCAAAATGCGGGTCTGCCGGGGGGCATAAAACTATGGCCAGGGCGGAAATGCCGCTGCATCAGATCAAAAAGGAAACCGGCCGGACCGGGCAGAAATTTTTGGCTGAATGGGTGATGACCCAGATTGAGAAAAACGCGGGCAAAAAATCGAATAAAACAGACACACTGCCGGGGCAATCTCCGGCGCCTGTTGGATCAGCTGTGCTTGCCAGGTGAGTTAGAAAAAGATGACGAAGAAACCAGACAGACAGGGGGCTCTGACTCTAAGTGAAACCCGGTACAAGACCATGGTGGAAACCATGGGGGACGGGTTGAGCGAGATCGATGAGCACCAGAACACCACGTATGCCAATGACACCCTGTGCCGCATGTGGGGCCGGACCCGGGACGAGATCTATGGGGTGCCGGTGACCCGGTTTGTGGATGAAAAAAACAAAAAGATTCTCATGGAACAGCTGAAAAAAAGACGTCGGGGAGAAAGTCACGCTTATGAAATCGTTTGGATGAAAAAAGACGGCTCGAAACTGCATACCCTCATGACCCCCACCCCGTATTTTGATGAATCCGGCCGGTTCAAGGGCAGTTTTGCCGTGGTCACGGATATTTCCCGGCAGAAAAAAGAAAAAGATTTGCTTGAAATACGGGTCCAGCAGCGAACCCGGGAACTTCAGCAGAAAACCCGGCACCTGGAAGAAGTCAACACGGCCCTGCGGGTGCTGCTCAAAAAACGGGAACAGGACCGGCAGCGCATGGAAGAACAGATGACTGTCAACATCCGGGAGCTGGCCTTTCCCTATATCGACCGCATGCGCACCACCCGGTTGAATGACGTTCAGGCCGCCTGCCTGGATGTCATGGCCGCCACTTTAGAGGATATCGTCTCTCCGTTTCTCCACCAGGTGTCCCTGGAGTTTCTCCAACTGACCCCGTCGGAAATCCAGGTGGCCAACCTGATCAGACACGGCAAGACCTCCAAGGAGATCGCCGTCATCCTGTCATTGTCCCATCAGACCATTGAGTTTTACCGAAAACGAATCCGGAAAAAACTGGGGATCACCCATAAATCCGTCAATCTCCAGACATTTCTGGCAGCCGTTAAACACCTGGATAAAAATGAATAAACGGACCTGATTGACGGGCCGTCATTTTCAGCAACCTCTCAGGAAACAACCCATCTACTACACATTACCGGGTAAATTTTATACCCGATAATACCCTGGTTTATCCCCCTTGTGTGCTGTGCATTTTCGCGGTACCTCTAATCAGTCCTTGCCGGAAACTCAATGGAAAGGGGGTGATGAGAACCAAAACGTTTGTTCGATGCATCGCGAATCAAATGCTGGCCCGCAACCATTTTCAACAGGAGATGAAATCAATGCGAAAAATTTCTGGTATCATATGGTTTTTTGTGACGGCAGCCGTCCCGGTATTCTGGGGGACAGCCCTTTTTGCCAAACCCGTGACCCTGACCTATTCCAATTTTTTCCCGCCCACCCATATCCAGAGCAAGCTGGCCCAGGCGTGGTGCGATGAGGTTGAAAAATGCACCCACGGCCAGGTGACGGTGCAGTATTTTCCCGGCCAGACTCTGACCAAAGGCACCCAGAACTATGACGGGGTGGTGTCCGGGCTGTCCGATATCGGGCTGAGCTTGTTTGCCTACACCCGGGGCCGGTTTCCGGTGATGGAGGCTGTGGACCTGCCCCTGGGGTATGACAGCGGGATCACTGCCACCAAAGTGGTGAACACGGTGTATGAAAAACTTCAACCCAAAGAGCTTCAAGATACCCAGGTGATGTATCTGCATGCCCATGGGGCAGGGCTGCTGCACACCAAAGGCAAAGCCGTGCGTGCCCTGGAAGATTTCAAGGGTATGAAACTGCGGGGTCACGGCACCTCGGCGGAAGTAATTTCCGCCCTGGGCGGGATCCCGGTCCCCATGCCCATGCCGGATCTGTACCAGAGCCTTCAGAAAGGTATTGTCCAGGGGGCGCTGTACCCCATTGAAACCAACAAGGGGTGGCGCATGGGAGAGGTGGCGGATTATCTAACCATGAGCACTTCCATTGCCTATACATCGTCTTTTTACGTAGTCATGAACAAGAAAAATGGGCGCAGATTTCGGATGACCTCAAGCCGGTGATCATGGAGATCAATGAAGAGTGGGCTGACAAACACGGCCAGGCCTGGGATGATTCTGATCAGGAGGGCTCGGCGTTTCTGGAAAGTCTGGGTCGGGAGGTGATTACGCTAAGTGACGAGGAATCTGCCCGGTGGCAGGCGGCCGTTGCCCCGGTCATCGATGCCTATATCGAAAAGATGAACAAAAACGGGTTTGATGGCAATCAGATCGTGGACTTGGTCAAGACCACCCTGGCGGACCTGAAGCAATAAGGAAATGCCCATGACACACAGCGAATTCTGGAACCCGTTTCTGGAAACCCTGCCTAGGCAGAAACTGGAACAGTTGCAATTATTCAAATTCAAGCGGATCTTTACCTGGGCTTATACTCAGTCCAAATTTCATCGGAGCCTGTATGATGCCGCCGGTATCACGCCGGATGATATCCAGACCCTGGCGGATGTGCGGAAAGTGCCCAAAGTGGAAAAATCCATGATGCAGGCCATTCAGAACAAGGAGCCATTTCCCTATGGGGATGCCTTGTGTGTGCCATTGGAGGAGGTGTCCACCTTCCGCCAGACATCGGGTACCACGGGCCAGCCGGTATACCAGCCCGACACCTGGCAGGACTGGGAGTGGTGGGCCGAATGCTGGGCCTACATCCTGTGGTCCCAGGGATATCGGTCAACGGACCGGGTGTTTCTGCCGTTCGGTTACAATATTTTCGTGGCGTTCTGGGCCGGCCATTATGGGGCGGAAAAACTTGGGTGCGAGGTGGTGCCCGGCGGGGTTCTGGACACCCAGGCCCGGATTTTAAAGATCCGGGAACTGAAAGCCACGGCCATGATGGCCACCCCCACCTATGTGCTGCGCATGGCTGATGTGGCGAAAAACAAACTGGACATCGATCCGGCCAAGCTCTCTATTGACAAGATTACCTGTGCCGGGGAACCCGGAGCCGGGATTCCCGCCACCAAGAAACGGATGCAGGAGGCGTTCGGCGCCAAGGTGTTTGATCATTCCGGTGCAACCGAGATCGGGGCCTGGTCCTATGAATGCCGGCACCAGCCCTTTGGCATGCACGTGAACGAAGCCATGTTTCTGGTGGAGATCGAGGACATGGACACCGGGGAGCCGATCACCGAACCCGGGGTCAAGGGAAAAATGGTGATCACGGCCCTGGACCGCATGGCCCAGCCATGCATCCGGTTCGATTCCAAGGACGTGATCCAGTGGGATCCGGATCCGTGCGACTGCGGCCGGACCTTCCGGCTGATCAAGGGCGGGGTGATCGGCCGGACCGACGACATCACCAAGGTCAAGGGCGTGCTGCTGAGCCCGGCCGCCGTGGAAGCGGTGGTGCGGTCTTTTGGCGGCCTCGGGGATGAGTATGAACTGATCGTGGAACGGCCCGGTGATGTGGATCACATTACCCTGAAGGTGGAGTTGAAACCGGGCGTGGACCGGTCACAGGTGGAATCCTCCCTCAAAGACCAGTTGCGCCTGAAAACCAATCTGGGATATGACTTGCAGTTTTTCGAGGACGGCAGCCTGCCCCGGTACAAGCTTAAAGCCCGGCGGTTCAAGGATCTGAGAAAAAAAGACAACCCATAAGATGTGAAAGGAATCCAAGTCCATGCCTCATATGACACTATCTCAGGAGCCGGAAAAGCTGGCCGTGATCCATGAAAAGATAACCGATCTCAAAAACACGGCCCTGTTTTTACAAGCCAGGACCGATGAGTTCCCGGCATTGCATCAAAACATCAAACGGATTCTGGCCGGCATCAAGATGCTGGAACTGAATCTGAGTGACGTTTTAACAATGGACCTAAACACTTCCTGATACAGAACACCCCATCCGCTGTTCTGATTTTTTTGAA